>UEZA01000084.1_pt1 | contig 8336 bp, 6 predicted proteins | sample 1903731 | NCBI WGS metagenome assembly UEZA01 (sample SAMEA4776353, study PRJEB27445) | saltern metagenome | biome: Hypersaline environment; feature: solar saltern; material: Pellet | place: Spain | collected 2012-08 | depth 0 m | reverse complement strand
CCGGCCGGCGTTCGACACGCCAGCCGGATGGGAACTCTCGACGCCGCGAGATAGGATTCGGCTTCCGCCTCCGACCACGCGCCAGTCCACGTCGGCATAGGTTCAGTACGGGACAGGATACTAATTATCTGGCGGGATATTGCCTCGGTACTCGTAACTCCGTGCCCAGTTTATCGACGGGTGGTTCAGATCGGCTTCGAACCGAAGCTCCATTTTTTGTGTGGTGGCTTCGTCGATAGAAATCCAGTATAGTTGCTCGGTCTCAGGATACCGAACGACGAACGCGTCAATCTCGTCGTCATATGTCTTTTCGTGGTATTCCCCGTTCGCCGTCGTCTGTGAGTGTGTATTGAACCGGATGGTCTCCGGCTTGTTTTCCCATGCTGTTTTGCACTGAATACGGTACAGTTTCCCGCCATCATCGACGATCATATCGTACTTGTCGTTGTCCCCAAAGGGAACCGAAACGCTGTATCCGTCCGAGATCAGCTCGTAGATTATTTTTGATTCGGTCGCATCGCCGCGGCGTTTGGTGTTAGGGTCGGACATGTCTCCGACGAGATGGAGAGGTCTCATAAAACAGCGTCACAGTTCGTCGGTTAGAGGACGAAGACGGGACACACGAATGGACACCGTGTCCGTCGAGAAAGAACGCCCGAGGCGGGATTTGAACCCGCGTCACAACCGTGACAGGGTTGTATGATGGGCCACTACACCACCCGGGCTCCCTGCATTACTGGGTAACCGGGTTCGAACCTTAAGGCTTTCCAAAGGACGGTGCCCCGGTGCGTTTTCACATGGCGGTCCGCCGGCCGTCAGTTTTCGAGGGTCACTCCGGCTTGAGTCCCTCGCCCTGGACGCGCATGACGGCCTCGCCGTCCGGGAGGTTCGGCGCGTCGACGAGTTTGACGATCCGCTTGTCCGCCTTCGATTTCTTCAGATACATCCGGAAAGTGGATTTGTGACCCAGAATGTTGCCGCCGATGGGTTTGGTCGGGTCGCCGAAAAAGGAGTCGGGGTTCGACTGGACCTGGTTCGTGACGACGGTGGCGGCGTTATAGAGGTTCCCGACACGGTCGATGTCGTGGAGGTGTTTGTTGAGTTTCTGCTGGCGGTCGGCGAGTTCGCCGCGGCCAACGTATTCGGCCCGGAAGTGGGCGGTCAGCGAATCGACACAGACCAACCGGACCGGATACTCATCGTCTTCGTGTTCGGCGGCGATTTCCTGGGCCTTCTCGGCGAGTAGGATCTGGTGGTTGGAATTGAACGCCTTGGCGACGTGAATCTTGTCGAGGAACGCCTCGACGAGTTCCTCCATCGCTTCCTCGTCGTCGGGGGTGCCGTCGATCTCGCGGTCCTCCATCGCGGCCTCGATGGCCTCGTCTGGAAGGCCACGAACCATCTCGTCGATCCGTTCGGGGCGGAACGTATCCTCGCTATCGACGAAGATACAGCGGCCGTGTAGCCCGCCGACGTCGGTCGGAAGCTGAACGTTCACCGCGAGTTGGTGGGTGACCTGGGATTTACCGGCGCCGAACTCGCCGTAGACTTCGGTGATCGATTGGGTCTCGACGCCGCCGCCGAGCATGTCGTCGATCTCGGGGATGAGCCATTCGAGCTTGCCGATCTGCTCGCGGCGTTCGAGGACGTCCGCTCCGGTTTCAAAACCGCCGATGTCGGCAGCCCCTCGGGCGGCCTGGATGATGTCGTTCGCGTTCGACTCACCGATGTCGGCGGTGTTCGAGAGTTCACCGGGACTGGCGACGGCGATGCTCTGATACGAATCGTAACCGTTGTCGCGGAGCTTGTCAGCGGTTGCAGGGCCGACGCCCGGCAGTTCCTCGAGGTCTTCTGCGCTTGCTGCCATATCCGTCCTTGCGTCCGCCCGGTACATAAAGTCTCGTTAACAGCTTACTGAAAGTAAAACCCGAGGACGTGGCGGGGACACGAAATCGGCTCGGCCGAAGTTTTAGAAGGAAAGAGCGATCGGCAGGGGCTCAACCCCACGGATGAGCATCGCCTTCCGGCCACATCGGATACCAGTAGGCGGTGTCGTCTTCAGTGTTCAGTTCGGCGTCGAGATTGCTCTCGAGTTTGAATTCGATCGCCTGGTCGCGGTCCCGATCACCGACGGGGACGAAGGGGTAGTACGCGCCGCGCCGGAACGAGTAGATCCAGTAGGCGGTCGTACTCTCGCGCTCGAAGGCGAAAAGCGCCGCGAGAAGCCGGGAGCCGAACCCCTCCTCGATGAGCGTGTCGGCGGCGAAGTGGACGCTCGTAACGAGATCCTCGAAGTCCCGATCCCGAAGAACGATCCAGTGATACCCGTGGCTGTCCTCGATAAACGACGCCGTCGTCCCCGTCTCTTCGCGACCGAGTTCGAGAACCGCTTCGACTTCGCGCCGCGCGTCCCGAAAGGCCGTGCTGTCGACGTTTGCAAAGCAAAGCGCCGCCTCGCCGGTCGGGGCGAAGTCCAGGTCGGCCTCCATGGTCAGATATGCCGTCGACATCCCGAAGAGGTCCTCCGGATCCGCGTCGCGGGCTGCGTCCGTCTCCGCGCTCAGTCCGAGCACCTGTCGGATCGTCTCGAAAACGCCCATTGTGCGTATCCGGAACGTGGTACCCAAGAACGTTATCCTCACCGATCGAGTCGCGACGCAACTGGAACGGAAACGGAGACACCGACGCGACAAGTTATATACCAAGACGCGGCCAGCGACGGTATGCGCTGAGCGATCGCCGGTGATCCGCCGAGGCGGGAGGGTGCCGAGAGCACCGCAGCGGGACACGGATCACTGATCGGACTGTTCCGCCTGTTCGCCAAGTTCAATACCGTATCTGGAGAGCAGCGCCTCGAAATCGGCTTCATCGAGTGTCGGAACATCGTGCTCCGCGGCAGCCTCGCGTTTGTTCCGGCCGGGGGCGTCGCCGGCGACGAGGTAATCGGTGTTACTCGACACGCTGGAGGTGGCCGATCCACCGTGGCGTTCGATCAGTTCCTGGACCTGGTCGCGGGTCATCGTCTCGAGCGAACCGGTGAAAACGAACGTTAACCCCTCAAGAGTTTCTCCGGCCGTCTCGACCGGTTGGGGATCGACATCCTGTTCACGGAGTGCAGCGATGACATCGCGGTTCCGTTCGCTCTCGAAGAACTCACGGATTTCGGCTGCGGTCTTCGGTCCGATCCCGTCGACGGACCGGAGATCATCCTCGGAGGCCTCAAGAACTGCTTCGAACGTTCCGAAGTGGTGAGCGAGATCTCTGGCCGTGGTTTCGCCGACGCCCGGAACACCAAGCGCGGACAGAAAGTCCGAAAGCGGCGGTTCTTTGGTTGCTTCCAGTTCCGAGAGCAAGTTCGCCGCGCTTGTTTCACCCCAGCCGTCGAGGTCGGCGAGATCCGACGCTGAAAGCGCGTACAGATCCGGAAGTGCGTCGATGAGCCCGGTGTCGATCAATTGATCGACCGCTTTCTCGCCCAGTCCCTCGATATCGAGGCCGGACCGGGACGCATAGTGTTGGATCGCCCGGCGGAGTTGTGCTGGACAGGCGATACCACCGGTACAGAACGCGATCGGTCCGTCCCGTTCGATCGGGCTATCGCAGACTGGACACCGGTCAGGGAGTTCGAACGACCCCTCGGTGGCGTTGTCGACGACTTCCTCGACGTACGGGATCACGTCGCCGGCGCGCTTGATACGGACGGTGTCACCGACGGCGATACCGAGTTCGTCGATCTGTTCGGGGTTATGAAGCGTCGCGCGCGACACCTCGACGCCCGACACTTCGACCGGATCGAGCAATGCGACCGGCGTTATCCGGCCAGTGCGGCCGATCTGGACGACGATATCGCGGATAATCGTCTCTTCGGTTCGAGCCGGGAACTTGTAGGCGAAGGCCCAGCGTGGCGCGCGCGAAGTCGATCCGAGGACCTCGCAGGCGTCCGTCCGATCGAGTTTGATAACGACACCATCGATCTCGTAGTTGAGATCGTCCCTCCGGTCAAGCATTCGCTCCCGAAACGCGATCGCGCCGTCGATATCGTCGGTTCGCTCGGTGTGGTCGTCGATTCGGAACCCCCACCGGTCGACGGCATGGTGTTCTTCGAGCCGCGTCTCGAAACCGCGTCCCCCGTCGTCAAGGATGTCGAAGACGAAACAGTCTAGAGGTCGTTCAGCCGTCACTGACGGATCGAGTTGCCGAAGGGTGCCGGCAGCGGCGTTCCGCGGATTGGCGAACGGGTCCTCGCCGCGCTCAACCCGATCACGGTTGTATGCCTGGAAAGCGTCTTTCGGCATGAAGACCTCTCCACGAACCGCGAGAGAGGACGGAAAGTCCCCGCGTAGCTCCAGCGGGACCGACCGGATCGTCCGGACGTTTTCCGTCACATCATCGCCGCGCTCGCCGTCGCCGCGGGTGACAGCCCGCTGCAGGACGCCGTTCTCATAGACGAGTTCGATAGAGAGACCGTCGAACTTGGGTTCACAGAGATACTGGATCGGACCGTCGTAGTCCGCGTCAGCCAGCCGGGTACGGACGCGGGTATCGAAATCACGAACGTCCGCTTCCGTCCCCGACGAATCGATCGAGAGCATCGGGCTGACGTGTTCGACGGTCGCCAACTCGTCGACTGGCTCGCCGCCGACACGCTGCGTGGGGCTGGTTTCGGATGGGAGCGCAAACGCGTCCTCCAGCGTTTCGAGACGGTCGAAGAGCCGATCGTACGTCCGATCGGAGATGACGGGATCGGCCCGCTGATAGTACCGATCGTCGTGGTATCGGATCGCCTCGCGCAGGAGTTCCGTCTGTCTTTTCGCTTCGGCTTCATCGAGTTGCTCGACCGGCGTAAACTCCGACGGTGGGTCCCGAACGTACGGATTGTCCTGCGGTTCGTCCATTAACGGGGGATTCGAGAGGGTCCGTCAAAAATCGGACGCGTCGCACCGACAGTATCGAGCGACGGGACGATCTCAGAGTCCGGCCACGTCTTCGATCGCGTCCGTCAGAGTCCGGACGCTTTCGACCGTGTGTTCGCCCATGTGGCCGATCCGGAACGTCTCTTCGCCGATGTCGCCGTATCCGTTCGAGAACACCATGTCGTACTCCTCTGAGACAGTCCCGATGGTTTCAGCGACATCGATACCCTGAGTGTTCTCGATGCAGGCGACGGTCTGAGACTCATAGCCCGTTTCGGGGAACATCTCGAAATGCTCGCGGGCCCACTCGCGGGTGTACTCGGCCATCTCTTCGTGGCGCTTCGATCTGGCTTCGTGGCCTTCTTCGAGCATACGCTTCATCTGCTTACGATAGGCCAACATGATCGGGATCGCCGGCGTCGAGTGCGTCTGGCCTTTCCGATCGTAGTAATCGAGCGTTCGCTGGAAGCCGCCGTACCACGAGGCCGATCCTTTCTCGATCTCGCGCTCGTAGGCGTCGTCACTGACGGCACAGATCGCGAGGCCGGGCGGCATGGCGAACGCTTTCTGGGAGGAGGCGAAGATGACATCGATGTCGTGTTTGTCGATGTCGACGTAGTCGCCACCGAGCGAGGAGACCGCGTCGACGACGAAATAAGTGTCCGGATACTCGGCGACGACGTCGCCGATCTCCTCGATCGGGTTCCGAACGCCGGTCGAACTCTCGTTCTTTACGCAGGCCACGACGTCGTAGTGTTTGTCGCTCGTCTCGAGGGCCTCGCGGATGTCCCCGGGCTTGACCGCCTGTCCCCACTCGTACTCGAGTCTGTCGACGTCCTTGCCCAGTCGCTCGGCGACGTTGGCGTGCCGTTCGCTGAAACTCCCGCAGGTCGCGACGAGGATGTTCTCGTCGACGAGGTTGAGCGTCGACGCTTCCCAGAACTCCGTTCCCGACGCTGTAAGGATGATAACGTCGTTATCGGTGCCGAGAAACGCCTTCGTGTCCTCGACGATGGTCGTGTACAGGTCGGTCATCCGGTCCATCCGGTGGCCGAACATCGGCTCGGCCATCGCCTCGATCACGTCTTCGGGAACCTCGGTCGGGCCGGGGATATACAGCGTCTTGTTGGGGTACTCGTCCTTGTATTCGCGTTTTTTCGTCACGGAAACCACCGAATACGTGTATCATCGGCGGGGTAACGCATGGTAGTTTTGATACGGTTCCCGTAGGCGAATGGCGACGATGGGTCGAACCGACGGCGTCCGGCAGTCAGTCACCCTCACCGAACGACGCGGTCGGCTCCGGAGTGATCCCGAGCAACACGGGGAGCGCGACGACCGCAATGGCGATCTCGAGGCCACCCGCGACGACAAACGCAACAAAGTAGCTGTATCGGGTTGCAAGCCAGCCGCCGACGATGATCCCGCCGAGGAATCCGAGGCTCCCGAAGATGTTGAATCCGCCCATCGCGGCACCGCGCTCGGCCGAATCGACCAGATCGGTGACGAGCGCCATCGTGGCAGGCGCGACGAGGGCGCCGAGCATACCGACGACAGCCATTCCGACGGCGGCCGTCGTGACGGTCGGGGCGAATCCGACCGCCAGAATAGCGACCCCGAACCCGGTCGATCCGGCGACGATCGGGATGACACGTCCGATCCGATCTGAGAGCGTACCGAGCGGATACTGCAGCAGCGCGAAGGGAACGAAAAAACATGCGAGCAAGAGCCCGATCCCGGCGGGGTCAAGGTCGAACGAATCTCGGAAGTAGAACGTGCCGATGAGCCCGAAGAAGCCAGCGGCGAACCGATCGGCGAAACCGAACGCGAACGGAACAGCGAGCGCGGGCGTCGAGCGGAAGCTATCGAGCCCATCGAGGAAGTTCCGGCTCCGATCCGGCGTCCGGTCGGGTAGCGTCGATATCACCACTGCTACGACCGAGAGCAGCGCCGCCGAGACGAGGATCGGCGCAAGCGGACCGAAAGCGTACAACGCGCCACCGACGGGCGCCCCGAGGGCAGCCCCGGCCCCGATCGCGATCCCGGCCGCACCCATGTTGCGGCCGTGGCCGCCGTCGAGATCCATGAGCATCGTGATCGAAAGCGAGAACGCGCCGATCGTGAACGCCCCTTCGAGGAATCGGAGGGCGAGCGCGGTTCGAAAACCGCCGAGACCGAAGAGTACGAGCCCAGCCAGGGCCAGATACGCGACGGTACCACCGAGCGCTCCGAGAACGATAAACGGTATGCGACGCCCGGACCGATCGGAGACCGCCCCCCAGACGGCCGAAAAGAGAACGAAGGCCAGAAGCTGGACGGCCAGAAACGCGGTGCCGGCGTCGATCGTCGGCTCGCCACCGAGCGCCGCGACGAGTCGGTCGACGCCGGGATAGACCAACAGCTGGGTAAAGAGGACCGCGAAGACGACCGACGAAAGACGCAGGCGCTCGCTTCGGCTCACACCGACGGTACGGGACGGGACCGACTTAAATCGGCGAGAAGTGTCGGCGCTCGGTAGCGGCGTCGATCAGCCGTCGCCCCAGACGTCCGAAAGGGGATGATCCTCGATCGATCGGGTATCCGAGCCGCGGTTCGGTCGGTTGCGCGACGCTGAATCGCTCTCCGCGCCGCCAGCGCGGCCCGGATCGAACGCTGGCAGGTCCGGACGTTCGAGTCGATCCACCTGTCGCTCGAACCACGGCGGCATGTCGCTTCGAGCGCGGCCGAAGAGATCCAACAGCGAACTGTCGGCGAGATACGTCGCGCCGTGATCTTCGGGGGCGCGGACGACCCGCCCGCAGGCCTGAATCACCGTCCGGAGTGCCGTCCGATAGTACCAGTTCCACTGGCCGTCCTCGAGTCGCCTTGCGACCCGCGAGTCGTTCGTGTTCGGATACGGCGCCTTACACAGCACCTGCCACCGGCAGAGATCGCCGGCGAGATCGAGCGCCTCCTCCATCTTCACGGAGACGAACACGTCGGGGTCGTCGCTCCGTTTCCATCCCGAGAGCGCGGCGTCCCTGTTGTCGCTGTCGTGGCCCCGAACCCGGCCGGAGACGCCGAACTCGTCGAGCAGTTCCCGGAGCCGATCGGCGATCGCGTACGAGTGGGCGTGAATCAGCCCCTTCTCGTCGTCGTGTTTTGCCATCAGTCGAACGATCGTTCGGGCCACCTTCGGCAGCGTCTCCTCGCGATGCTCGTAGGTCATTTTCCCCTGTGTCACGTCGTATAGCGGTCGGTTCTCGACCGGAAACGTATGGGGAACATCGACCAGCGCGACGGTGGCCGGATCGAGGCCCGCACCGCGGCAGAAGGCCTCTTTGTCGAGAATGGTCGCCGACAACAGTGCGAACCGCTCGCCGCGATCCCAGACGGTGTGGTGCAGATAGCGCGCCGGATCGAGCGGCTTGATCGAGACGGCCC
>UEZA01000076.1_pt1 | contig 8630 bp, 10 predicted proteins | sample 1903731 | NCBI WGS metagenome assembly UEZA01 (sample SAMEA4776353, study PRJEB27445) | saltern metagenome | biome: Hypersaline environment; feature: solar saltern; material: Pellet | place: Spain | collected 2012-08 | depth 0 m | reverse complement strand
GTACGCTGTACGACACGCTCGACCTGTACGACCGGACGGTGATTCTGGGCGGCGTTCGACACTACCACGTCCCCGAGGACGTGCTGACCGACGGGAGGATCGATTCGCGAAAGCTCGCGACCGTCGGTCGGTTGGACAGTCCGTACTACACCGTCTCCGAACCGGTCGAGTTCTAGCGGCAGTTCTGAGTCGGCTCGGTTGTGGTATGGGGTTGATTTCATATCCTATGGATACATCAGCTGTGAGGTCCCCACGTGAACGCAACGGGGGAACGCCTTTCACGAGACGGGGAGGGGTGTTACGAAATGTCGCCAACCGGTTCCGATACCGAAGGATTGGACTTTTCACTCCGTAATGCGATTCTAGCTGTGCTTCTGCTTTTCATTGTTAGGCTCGGAACAGGGTGGGCGAGAGGCATCGTGGAAGGGGACTATCTGATAGGTATAGTAGGCTTGATTCTTGCTCTTGGACCGATCGTCTGGTTACTGTTTGTAATCAGTGAGGCATATTTCTGAAAACTCTCTCAGATGTACTGTTGAGAGCAATTTCCGCCGCGACCGAATGGACGAAGCAAACCCGACGAAGAAAAAGATGGTGCTTAAGTAGCTCCGTAGGGAACGAACTGGTACTATGGCGAACGGCAAATATGCCGCGCGCAAACTCAAGAAGGACCGCCAAAAGCACCGGTGGTCCGACTCTGACTACGCGCGCCGTGCCCGCGGACTCGGCAAGAAGTCCGACCCCCTGGAGGGTGCCCCGCAAGGTCGGGGTATCGTCCTCGAGAAGGTCGGTATCGAAGCAAAGCAGCCCAACTCGGCCATCCGAAAGTGCGTCCGGGTGCAGCTCATCAAGAACGGCAAGCAGGTCACCGCCTTCTGTCCCGGTGACGGCGCGATCAGCTTTATCGACGAGCACGACGAAGTCACCATCGCCGGTATCGGTGGGGCCAAGGGCCGTGCGATGGGCGACCTCTCCGGTGTCAACTACAAGGTCGAGAAGGTAAACGGGGTCTCGATGATCGAGCTCGTTCGCGGGAACGCGGAGAAGCCGGTACGATGAGCTCGGAAGCGCCCGAGCCGGACGCGCCGGCCTCGACGGACGACGAGCGCGTTTCGGCGGATCTGTTCGGTGAGTACGAGATCGACGGGATGGAGTACAGCGATCCCTCCACGCGTCGCTACATCACGGTGACGCCGGTCGCCCACACGATGGGCCGACACTCCGAAAAGCAGTTCAAGAAATCCGAGATCAGCATCGTCGAGCGGCTCATCAACCGGCTGATGCAGACCGAAGAGAACACCGGCAAGAAACAGCAGGCCACCCGGATCGTCCGCGAAGCCTTCGAGATCGTCGAGGACCGAGCCGACGAAAACCCGGTGCAAGTGCTCGTAACGGCCGTCGAGAACGCCGGCCCGCGCGAGGAGACGGTGCGACTGAAGTACGGGGGCATCTCGGTGCCGAAAGCCGTCGACGTCGCCCCCCAGCGGCGCGTCGATCAGGCGCTGAAATTCATCGCTCAGGGAACGATGAACGCGTCATTCAAAACCACGACGCCGGTCGAGGAAGCCCTCGCCAACCAGCTCGTCGGCGCGGCAAACTACGATCTCAACGCCTATCCGATAAATCAGAAAGAAGAACAAGAGCGCGTCGCCGCGGCGGCCCGCTAACCGTTCGTTTCTCGCTTTTCTAGTCGGCAGCGCGCTCGCGCCCGATCGCGTACTCCCGGGTTACGTCGACCAGCGCCTTTCGATACTCGGACTCGTCGGGATCCGCCCCGAGAGAGCGGAAGTGGTTCTTGAAACGGGACAGAGAGACGTCGGGAGCGTCGGCCCCAGCCGCGGCCGCGAGGTCGTAGAGCCGGTGGTCGTCCCCGATCGCGTCGTGGCGCTCCAGGAGCGCGAGCGCGAAAGCGGCGTTGACTGCGGTGATTTCGGGATCGGCGGCGTCAGTCCGTCGCTGCCAGCCACCGGGCACTGACGACGGGGAGTCCGCGAGTGCCCGAGCGAGAGAGGACTCCATGAACGCGACGAGTTTCTCCGTGGGTCCGATGTCGAGCGTGATGTCGTCGGCGTAGATGTCCTTCATGTGGTTCGCGATCTGATAGCAATGCGAGAGCTTCCGGCGTTCGACGCTGCGGCCGGCGAGCGCGAGAAACAGCGCCTCGGCCGTCGACTGGTGGTGGGAGGGGTGGGACTCCTCGTAGCGGGCCATGTGTGCGAACTCGTGGAGGGCGAGTTCGCGCGCCATCGCCGAAGTGGCGGCACGGCGTGAGACGATCAGTTCGTGTCGGTCGTCGTAATGGCTCGCCATCGTCCGCTCGTCGGGGTTTGGACGGATCTTCACGACGACTGGAAGATCGAGATCGTGCTCGGTGGCGAGCAGATCACGGGCGCTGAGAAACGGTTCGGCCGGCCCACGTCCCGTCACACGGACATCCATGATACGTATTAACACGTGATCGGGCCGTTTGACTGTTACGCCCCGTACCCGGGTTCTTTTGTGGCGGCCGGACGAGGACTGAAACATGAGTCGAACGCTGTCCGCGGCGGTCGGTGCGGCGGTCCGTGAGACGGTCCCGTTTCTCGTTATTACGGTCGTCTGGGTCCTGATCATGCTGCTTCTGTACGGGCTGTTTCTCGCCGGCAAACCGTCCGGTGCCACGTACGGCCCAGCGATCCACGCGTCGGTGTTCGTCCCGCCGCTGGTCGGATTTCTCGGTCACACACTCAAAGAAGCGCTCCGGTGAGCGCAGCGACTTCGGCCCGTCGCGGACAGGTCACTCCGGGATCGGTTCCGGGTCCGAGTCCGGCCCGATCCCGTCGCGGAGTTTGAATTTCTGGACTTTCCCGCTGGGGTTTTTCGGAACGCTGTCCACGAAGTAGTACGCCCGGGGGCGCTTGAAGTCGGCGAGTCGGTCGCTCTCACGGACGAACTCGTCCAGTTCCGCTGCCGTCAGATCGTCGCCACCGACTATGTAGGCGACCACCCGTTCGCCCCAGGTTTCGTCGGGTTCGCCGAGCACCGCTGCCTCCTCGATACCGTCGTGGGAGAACAGCACGTCTTCGACTGCCGTCGGATAGATGTTCTCGCCGCCGGAGATGATCATGTCGTCCTTTCGGTCGACGTGATAGAGATAGCCGTCCTCGTCGAAGTAGCCGATGTCGCCCGAGTAGTACCACTCGGAACCGTCGGCTTCCCGGAGCGACTGGGCCGTCGCTTCGGGCCGGTTCCAGTACTCCCGCATGGTACACGGACCCGCAATAATGATTTCGCCGAGATCACCTTGCTCGACCTCCTCGTCGGGCGCGGCGCCGGGGTCGACGACGCGTACTTCGTGGTTTGGAGCCGGGAGCCCCGCACAGCCCTGTTTCGGGAGTTGATCTTCGGGCGGCTGGAACACCCCACAGGGACCGATTTCGGTCATGCCGTACGCCTGGACGTAGTCCTCACAGAGGTGCTCCATCGACATGTTCAACACCTCCTCGGGCATCGGGGCCGCCCCGTAGAGCCCCCGTTCCAGCGAGGAGACGTCGATCTCCGTTTCGGCTGCCGTTCGGGCCAGCGCGTGCCACGCCGTCGGTGCGGCAAAGAGGAGCGTAACGTCGTGCCGTTCGATCGCTTCGAGCGCCGGCCGGGGTTCGAACTCGTGGTGAACGACGTTCGTCGCGCCCCGGTGGACACGAGTCAGAAGCATCGCGTGTAACTCGGCACAGTGATACAGCGGGAGAATCGACAGCCCGACGTCGTCCCGGGTGATGTTCATTTCGGCGATCACGATGAGGCTATGCTCGATCATATCGCGGTGCTCGTGGACGACGCCCTTCGGCCGGCCGGTCGTTCCGGACGTGTAAATGAACGCGTAGACGTCGTTTTCGTCGACGACGACGTCCGGCGGTTCGGGGGCCCCGGATTCGAGGAGGTCGTAGAACCCCCGCGCCCCGTCGGGGACATCCTCGTCGATGAAGACGAACTCGTCGACGGAGCCCAGTTCTGGGCGGGCGTTCTCGACCGCCGTCCGGGTGTCGGACTCGTAGACGACCATCTCGGCCTCGGCGTCGTTGACGATATACTCGATTTCGCCGGCCGGCAGTCGGAAGTTCAACGGCGTGAACACGGCACCGAGCTTCGCGCAGGCGTACACCGTGAGCGCGATTTCGGATCCGTTGTAGAGAACTGTCGCCACCCGGTCTCCTTTCTCGATCCCGAGATCCGACATCGCGTTCGCGAGCCGGTTTACGCGTTCGTTGAACTCATCGTACGTCCACCGCTGATCCTTGTGCGGGTAGACGATAGCGTCGTTATCCGGATGCCGAGAGACAGTCTGCTCGAGCGTCTCACCGATCGTGGGATAATCTGCCATGCGGGATGGTTGTTAATTATAGAATTCAATATACTTTTGGTACGGAATCAAGCGAGGGGCGCCAGGGCTGTCGGCCGGGCCGAGAGGCGAACGTAGCTTTTGATCGGTCACCAATGTCGATCCTTGGCCTGAAACAGCCCCACGAGGGAACAGCGTCACTTCGCTCGTGCGGAATTTTCGAAGTGGTGTGGGGCACTCGCGCTTTCCACCCGCCACTTCGAAACACTACCCTTTTCACGCTGCTGTCGAAATTAGGCAGTATAATGGGCCGACGCAAGAAGATCGTACAGGAGTGTGAACGGTTGATGGACGCTCCGGAGCACATCCGGAACATCGCCATCGCCGCACACGTCGATCACGGGAAGACGACGCTGACCGACAACCTGCTCGCCGGGGCCGGCATGATCGCCGAGGAGAGCGCCGGACAGCAACTCGCGATGGACACCGAGGAGGACGAACAGGAACGGGGCATCACCATCGACGCGGCCAACGTTTCGATGACCCACGAGTACGAGGACCAAAACCACCTCATCAACCTCATCGATACGCCCGGCCACGTCGACTTCGGCGGCGACGTGACACGAGCGATGCGTGCCGTCGACGGCGCGCTGGTGGTCGTTGACGCCGTCGAGGGGGCAATGCCCCAGACCGAGACCGTGCTGCGCCAGGCGCTCCGTGAGGGCGTCAAGCCGGCGCTTTTCATCAACAAGGTCGACCGTCTCATCTCCGAACTGCAGGAGGGGCCCCAAGAGATGCAAGAGCGACTGATGGGCGTCATCGCGGACGTCAACGAACTCATCCGCGGGATGACAGAGGAGATGGACGATATCGACGAAGACTGGACGGTCTCCGTCGAAGGGGGAACCGTCGGGTTCGGCTCCGCGCTGTACAAGTGGGGCGTCTCGATGCCGTCGATGCAGCGGACCGGCATGGACTTCGGCGACATCATCGACCTAGAGCGGGCCGACAAGCGCCAAGAGCTCCACGAGCGAACGCCGCTTTCGGACGTCGTCCTCGATATGGTCTGTGAGCACTTCCCGAACCCCGTCGACGCTCAGCCACACCGGATTCCCCGGATCTGGCGCGGCGACCCCGAATCGGAACTGGCGGACACGATGCGGATGGTCAACGAGGACGGCGAGCTCGTCCTGATGGTCACCGACATCGGCGTCGACCCGCACGCCGGCGAGATCGCAGCCGGGCGTGTCTTCTCGGGCACTATCGAGAAGGGTCAAGAACTGTACGTCTCCGGGACTGCGGGCAAGAACCGCGTCCAGAGCGTCGGAATCTACATGGGCGGTGAACGCGAGGAGGTCGATCACGTCCCCGCCGGCAACATCGCCGCGGTCACCGGCCTCCGTGATGCGATCGCCGGGTCGACGGTGTCGTCGGTCGAGATGACGCCGTTCGAATCCATCGAACACATCTCCGAGCCAGTCATTACCAAAAGCGTCGAGGCAAAGAGCATGGACGACCTGCCGAAGCTCATCGAAACGCTCCAGCAGGTCGCAAAGGAGGACCCGACGATCCAAATCGAGATCAACGAGGACACCGGCGAACACCTCATCTCCGGACAGGGCGAACTCCACCTCGAAGTGATCACCCAGCGTATCGAGCGCAACCAGGGCATTCCGGTCAACACCGGCGAACCGATCGTCGTCTACCGGGAATCGCCACAGAGCGAGTCCCGCGAGGTCGAAGGCCGGTCCCCGAACAACCACAACCGGTTTTACATCACCGTCGAACAGCTCGGGGACGACATCGTCGAGACGATCAAACTCGGCGAGGCCTCGATGGACATGCCGGAACTCGAGCGCCGGGAGGCGCTTCAGGACGCCGGAATGGGCAAAGACACGGCCCAGAACGTCGAGCATATCTTCAACACGAACGTCTTCATCGACGACACGAAGGGGATCCAGCACCTCAACGAGACGATGGAGCTCGTCATCGAGGGGCTCGAGGAGGCCCTTGAGGACGGTCCGCTGGCCGCGGAGCCGGTCGAGGGTGCCCTCATTCGTCTGCACGACGCCCGGCTTCACGAGGACGCGATCCACCGGGGGCCGGCACAGGTCATTCCGGCCGTCCGCCGCGCGGTCCACAACGCGCTGATGGACGCCGAGATCAAGCTGCTGGAGCCCATCCAGGAAGTCCGGATCGACGTCCCGAACGAACACATGGGCGCCGCTTCCGGCGAGATCCAGGGCCGCCGTGGTCGCGTCGACGACATGTACCAGGAGGGTGATCTCATGGTCGTCGAAGGGATTGCTCCCGTCGACGAGATGATCGGCTTCTCCTCGGACATTCGCTCCGCCACCGAGGGGCGTGCGTCGTGGAACACCGAAAACGCCGGGTTCCGCGTGATGGCCGACAACCTCCAGCCGGAGACGATCGAGGAGATCCGCGAGCGAAAGGGCATGAAACTCGAGTTGCCCGAGATGGTCGACTACTTCTAGCGCACGGACCGATTCGACGGCTACCCGCGGCTCGACGTCGGCTCGTTGTCGCTATTCGCGGAGAGATCCGGTCGGTGGCGATCGAGACAGAAAATTTAATATACACGGGAAGAGCCCATCTTGAACGTATGAAGCGGAGTGCCGCATCCGAGTTCGCGCTCCTCGACAGCGAGAGCGCCATCGGCACAACAGTCGACATCAGCGGTATTATCGGGGCTTCCCTATAGCCCCACATCCACACTATTCCTCGATCCGGTTCGAAACGCCCGATAACTACCCCTGTCGCCGGTGTTCCGGTGACGCTACGGATCCATCAACGGATGTCAAAACACACGACCGCTGTCGAAGAGCCGACTGACGAATCGCCCGGACGAACAGCCCCAGCGGACTCGGGAGAAGCCGCCACCCACCAGAGTCGCCCAGCCGAACCCGTTTGTAGTTCCCCGGATCGCTCCGATGTCGAACACAGCACGGCGGTCTGGGAAGGCGACGCTCCCGGCCCAAATGGCCGCGTTCATATATCCGGCAGCCCAGAGAGTCCGGTAATGAGTGAACGATCGGAGGTGAGTCGATGAGCGAGGCAGACGTACGTTCGTATACGGTTCGACTGGAACTCGTCGACGAGCCAGGAGAACTGTTGCGCGCGCTTGAGCCCATCGCCGACAACGGTGGGAATCTTCTCTCGATCTTCCACGAGCGTGGCAACCTCACGCCGCGGGGACACATCCCGGTCGAGGTCGATCTCGAAGCGACGGAGACACAGTTCGAGACGATCGTCGACGCCCTCCGGGAGGCGGGGGTCAACGTCATCCAGGCCGGGGCCGAGCGCTACAGCGAGGAGTTGACTGTCGTTTTAGTCGGCCACCTCGTCGAGACCGACCTCTCGGATACGCTCCGACAGTTCACCGAGTGCGGCGGCGTCTCGGTCGGCGACGTGTCGCTGTCGGCACCGAAGGGGACCGAGGGTGAATCCAGCGCGCGGCTTCGACTCAAAGCGATCGAGGGCCAGACCGCCGACGCGCTGCAGACGGCTCGCAAGATCGCCGACGAAAAGCAGTTACGTCTGGTCGAGCCGCTGATGGAGGGCGGATTATGAAACTCGCCGTCATGGGTGCCGGTGCCGTCGGCACGTCGGTGCTGGAGTTGGCCGGCGAGTACGGTCACGACGTCGTCGGTGTTGCCGACTCCACAAGCGGCGTCGTCGACGAAAGCGGGCTCGACCCGGACGACGTCACTTCCAGAAAACGCAAGCGTGGAATCGTCGGCGACGCGACACCGGAGGACGTCCTCGGGGCCGACTACGATGCGCTCGTCGAGGCGACGCCGACGACGCTCGACGACGCCGAACCGGGCTTTTCACACGTCGAGCGGGCGCTCGGACGCGACCGTCACGTGGTGTTGGCGAACAAAGGTCCGGTCGCGGAACGCTACGACGAGGTCCGGGCGCTCGAAGCCGACTCGGCCGGGACCGTCCTCTTCGAGGCGGCCGTCGGAGGCGCCATTCCGATCCTGTCGACGATCGACGACCTCAACGGCCAGGTGACCGCCGCCCGCGGCGTCCTCAACGGCACGGCGAACTTCATTCTCAGCCGGATGGCCGCCGAGGGGATCGGCTACGAGCACGTGCTCGCGGAGGCCCAAGACCTCGGCGTCGCCGAGGCCGACCCAACGTTCGACGTCGAAGGGACCGACGCCGCGCTGAAGTGCGTCATCCTGGCGAACGTCCTGTACGAGGACAGCTACACGCTCTCGGACGCGGAGGTCGAGGGGATCGCCGATCTGCCGGGCAGCGCCCTGGAGTTGGCTGCCGAAGACGG
>UEZA01000075.1_pt1 | contig 8672 bp, 10 predicted proteins | sample 1903731 | NCBI WGS metagenome assembly UEZA01 (sample SAMEA4776353, study PRJEB27445) | saltern metagenome | biome: Hypersaline environment; feature: solar saltern; material: Pellet | place: Spain | collected 2012-08 | depth 0 m | reverse complement strand
GCGTTACGGGCGAAGCTAACCGGTGGCGCAGCGGTCGTCGATTTCGGAACGGATTGCGAATCGATCGGCGACCGAAACATCGCGACTGCCCGTGAAACGCTTTCGTCTCTGGGAATCGAGATCGTCGGCGAGGAGGTCGGCGGCGACTGCGGACGCACTGTTCACGTCGACGCCGAAACGGGGACGGTCACGGTTAAGCGAACGGACGGCGTCGAAACAGAGCTGTAGGTTCCCCAGAAGTCCGTCTCGGATCCCCGGACGTTCACTTTCACTTTCACTCCGGGGATGGCCGACCGTTTTGTGCCTCTCGATACAACTGTCTTCTATGTCAGTCGAATCCATCCGACAGGACGAGGGGCCGACCCGGGCGCGTGTCCTCGAAGTCGGTGAGCTACCGGCCGCGGAAGTCCGACGATACGCCCGCGGGGCCGGTGAGATCTACTTTGAGCGTCGGGGCGGACGAACGTTCCTCGTCGCAGACCGATAGCCCGACGGCCAACTGTTTTGCGCCTCGACGCGGGAGTAACGACCGTGCAGGCAGTCGTTCCAGCCGCCGGGCGTGGCTCACGTCTCCGGCCAATGACAGACGATCGACCGAAGGCTCTCGTCGACGTCGCCGGCCAGCCGCTTTTGTCACACGTTTTCGACACACTCCCATCGGGTGTGGATCAGTACGTCGTCGTGGTCGGCTATCTCGGCGACCAGATCCGCGAGCACTTCGGAAGCGAGTATCAAAACACGCCGATCACGTACGTCGAACAGCCGAGCCGTGATGGGCTTGCGGACGCCGTCGGACGCACGGCGTCGGTCATCGACGACGATTTCGTACAGCTCAATGGTGACAACGTCCTTCATGCAAACGTTGCTGAAACGGTTCACACTCACCGAAAACGAGACGCCGATGCGACGTTGCTCGTCGAGCGCGTCTCGCGTGAGCGCGCGAAGCGCGGTGGCGTGCTCACGCTCGAAAACGGGACTCCCACGGGTGTCGTAGAAAAACCGATCGACCCGCCGTCACGGCTCGCGGTAACGGGCTGTTTCGCCTTTTCGCCCAGGATTTTCGATGCGATAGCGGCGATACAGCCCGCAGAGCGTGGCGAGTACGAACTTTCTGACGCGGTCACGTATCTCTTCGAGAACGGCGGCCGACTCGAGACGGTTCATCTCGACGGGTGGCGAGTGAACGTCAACACCGAGGCGGACGTGGCTCGCGCCGAGCGACGGCTGGCCGACGAGCAATCGTCCACATAACGGCCGACTAATCGAGCCGCTCGGAGCCTGCCATGTGGCGACGGGAGAGCTCGACGTAACGGTCGCCGGCCTCCGTCCAGTGTGTGTCGTCGATATCTTTGATCTTTGCTGCCGGCGACCCGGCGTACAGTGTGCCCGCTTCTACGTCGGTCCCCTCGGTGACGAGACTGTTGGCACCGACCACAGCTTTTTCTCCGACGACGGACTGATCGAGTACGGTCGCGCTCATTCCGACGAGTGCGCGCTCTTCGACCGTCGCAGCGTGAACGATCGCGGTGTGTCCGACAGTAGCGTATGGCCCGATCTCGACCCCCTCGTGAAGCACGGCGTTGTCCTGAACGTTCGCCCCCTCCGCGAGCGTAATGTTGCCGTGATCGCCGCGTAAGGTTACGTTCGGCCAGACGCTCGCGTCCGGCCCGATCGTTACGTCGCCGATGACGACCGCTGTGGGATCGACGTATGCGCTCTCGTGAACCTCTGGCTCCGCCCCCTCGAAACTGCGTATCATACGTCGTTTCTCGGTGGACGGAATGTAAACACTGACGCTATGCTTTTCGAGCACTTCCTTGGGCCGTCGGGGTATCGATACGCTTCACTAGCGGTCTCCTCCCTCAATCGCCGGTTTCGCTTCGGTTCGCGGCGTCTTGGCGTTGCCAAACTGTGAAATCGTACTTTTCGTGGCCGTTTGCGCCCCTCGTTTCTGAACGGGTGCACTCATTTCCACCGACGGACAGCCAGGTTTAAATACTTCGAGCGTCCTTGATCGAATTGCAATGACACAGCACGAGGATACGTCGGCTTCGCCGGCGGATCGAGTTCTTCCAGGGCACACTAGATAGTACCTCAGAAATTAGTGAGGCCCGAATTTTCGATACGACGCTGCGCGACGGCGAACAATCCCCACGAACCTCGTTCTCCTACGAGGACAAACGAGAGATCGCATCGATCCTCGATGACATGGGAACCCACGTCATCGAAGCCGGCTTCCCGGTGAACTCCGAGACGGAGTTCGAGGCGGTCCGGGATATCGCCGATGCGGCGTCGAAGTCCACTGTCTGTGGACTCGCCCGCGTGGTCGACAAAGATATCGAATCCGCGCTGGACTCCGGTGTCGACATGGTGCACGTGTTCGCATCCACCAGTGACGTCCAACTGCAGGATTCGATGCATGCGACGCGCCAGGAGGCGCTCGAACGGTCCGTCGAGGCCGTCGAACGCGTCAAAGACGCCGGCGTCACCTGCATGTTCTCGCCGATGGACGCCACGCGCACTGACGAACAGTTCCTGATTGATATCATCGAAGCCGTCTCCGAAGTGGGGGTCGACTGGATAAACATCCCCGACACGGTCGGCGTCGCGACGCCACGACGGTTCTACGACATGATCGAGACCGTCTGCTCGCATACGGACGCCGAAGTCGATGTCCACACCCACGACGACTTCGGGCTGGCAGCCGCCAACGCCCTTTCGGGCTATGAGGCCGGGGCCACCCAGTCACAGGTGTCGGTCAACGGAATCGGTGAACGCGCCGGCAACGCGGCCTACGAAGAGGTCGTCATGGCGCTGGAATCGCTCTACGACGTCGATACCGGCATCGATACGACGCGAATTACCGAACTGTCCCGGATCATCGAAGAAAAAAGCGGTATCACGACGCCGGCGAACAAACCGGTCGTGGGCGACAACGCCTTCTCCCACGAGTCCGGGATCCACGCGGCCGGCGTCATCGAAAACGCCGACACGTTCGAACCTGGCGTGATGACTCCCGAGATGGTCGGTGCAACGCGGGAGCTGGTTCTGGGCAAACACACCGGAACTCACTCCGTCAGAGAGCGACTTGAGGACGCCGGTTTCGACCCGACCGACGCCGAAGTCCGCGAGGTGACTCGCATGGTCAAGGACCGCGGGGCCCAACAAGAGCAGATCACCTTCGAGCGGCTCAAGGAGTTCGCCCGCGACGTGGGCGTCAAACGCGAGGAGGTCCGGATCTGAGGATGTCCGTGTCGGTCGCTTGCCCTTGGGTACAGCGGCCGGTAAGCCTACACTACGGGCTAACTTTCGGGCGTGGAACGCGGAATGTTTATAATGATTCACGATCCAGTATCCCTCGTGATGACGGACGCGGTCGCCGAGACGGTATCGCTGTCGGGCCCCCTCAGCGTCGCGTCCAGTCGTGTAGGGGCCTAGCCCCGACACGACAACATTCTCTCCACGTGCGGTTCGTATCGGACAGAGAACGGCCTACAGCTGGAACAATGCATACGCGAGACACCAATCGACAGTATCGAACGGAACAGAGATCATGAGCGGGGAACAAGCACAGACACCACAGGACGCGGAAACGGGTAGCGGCAGAAAAGAGATCGAGAACGGGGCTGATTCGGTCGTTCGTGCCCTCGAGAACGCGGGGGTCGAACACCTCTTCGGCATCCAGGGTGGCGCGATCATGCCGGTTTACGACGCGCTGTACGACTCGGAGATGCGCCATATCACGATGGCCCACGAACAGGGCGCGGTCCACGCGGCCGACGCGTATGGGCTCGTCACTGGCGACCCGGGCGTCTGTATGGCGACCTCCGGGCCGGGGGCGACAAATCTCGTCACCGGGATCGCCGACGCCAACATGGATTCGGACCCAGTCATCGCCCTGACAGGGCAGGTCCCGACCGACGTCGTGGGCAACGACGCCTTTCAGGAAACGGACACGGTCGGTATCACGAGCCCGATCACGAAGGCGAGCACGTTCGCTGACGATCCGGACTCGGTCGGAACGGACGTCGGGCAGGCGTTCGCGCTCGCAAAGAACGGCCGGCAGGGACCGACGCTCGTCGATCTGCCGAAGGACGTGACCAAAGGCGAAACGGAGACCGATCCCGGCGACCCCACGCTGCCGGAGACCTACGATCCCCCGGAGACGGCTGATTCGGAAGCCGTCTCCGAGGCTGCCGCTGCGCTCCGCGGCGCCGAACGGCCGGTCATCCTCGCCGGCGGTGGCGTGATCAAGGCCGAGGCCAGCGACGAACTCCGATCGTTCGCAAAGGAACACGAGATTCCAGTCGTCACGACGATGCCGGGGACCGGTGCCTTCCCGGAAGACCACGAACTCTCGCTCGAGATCGTCGGCATGCACGGTACCGGTTACGGCAATATGGCGATCACGGTGACCGACTGCCTGCTCGCAGTCGGAACCCGGTTCGACGACCGGCTGACGGGCGGCGTCGAGACGTTCGCGCCCGATGCCGAAATAATCCACATCGATATCGATCCGGCCGAAGTCTCGAAGAACATTGAGGCTGACCACGCGCTCATCGGTGATGCGAAGGCGGTGCTCGATCAGTTCGCGGACGCGATGGTCGGGTCGCCGTCGACCGAGTCGTGGCTCGAACAGTGTGCGGCCTGGAAAGACGAGTACTCGATGGACTACGCGGCGCCGGAAGACGACCCGGTCAAACCGCAGTACGTCGTCGAGCGATTCGACGCGGCGACCGACGACGACACCATCGTCACGGCCGGCGTCGGCCAACACCAGATGTGGGCCTGGCAGTACTGGACCTGGACACAGCCCAGAACGTGGGTCACCTCTCACGGGCTCGGAGCGATGGGGTACGGGCTGCCGTCGGCCATCGGCGCGAAACTCGCAGCCCCCGACCAGGACGTCGTCTGTTTCGACGGCGACGGCTCCTTCTTGATGACGTGTCAGGAGCTCTCCGTGGCCGTCCGCGAGGACCTCGATATTACGGTCGTCGTGCTCAACAACGAGGCGATCGGGATGGTCTGTCAGTGGCAGGACGTCTTCTACCGGGAGCGGCACATGGCCTCTGATTATCCCTGGGTGCCCGAATTCGATACCCTCGCGGAGGCGTTCGGCGCTCGCGGGTTCCGGATCGATACCGACGACGAGGTCGACGATGTCATCGAGGACGCGCTCGATTACGACGGTCCGAGTGTCGTCGATGTCCATATCGACCCCGACGAGAAAGTCTTCCCGATGGTGCCGGGCGGCGGCGACAACGGGCTGTTCGCGCTGACGGAGGACCAGCTATGAGCCGGCGACAGGAAATCCAGCGGGAAGGGCTTGAAGGCCCACCGCCGGAGGAACGGAAACGTCCGATCGGGCGGCGCAACTCCCAGGGGATCCGGATAGATCCCGAAGTCGAAGCCGAACCGGAGCCCCGCCGGACGACGATTTCCGCCTACGTCGAGAACGAGCCAGGCGTCCTCGCCCGCGTGTCCGGGCTGTTCCACCGGCGACAGTTCAACATCGAATCCCTGACCGTCGGCCCGACACAAAACGAGGGCTACTCCCGGATCACCCTCGTCGTTGAGGAGCCCGATCCCGGGATCGACCAGATCCAAAAGCAACTGGAAAAGCTCATTCCGGTCATCCACGTCCGGGAACTGGATCAGAACCCGGTCGCCCGTGAACTCGTCATCCTGAAGGTAGACGGTGACGAACCGGATAAGGTACAGGCCATCACCGAGATGTACGACGGCGAAGCGCTCGACGCCGGTCCGCGGACGGTGACCGTCCAGATCACCGGCTCCGAGGAAAAGATCGACGACGCGATCGACGCGTTCACGCAGTTCAACATCCGGGAGATCGCCAGGACCGGACAGGCAGCCCTCGCACGCGGCGAAGAAGAGACTGCGCGGGTCGAAGAGCGACACACCTAATCGACAGACAATGACGGAAGACACAACCATCTACTACGACGACGACGCGGACAGCACCGTACTCGACGACAAGACTGTAGCCGTTCTCGGTTATGGGAGTCAGGGCCACGCCCATGCGTTGAACCTCGACGATTCAGGGGTCGAGGTCGTCGTGGGGCTCCGCGAGGACTCGTCCTCGTGGGACGCCGCCGAGTCCGACGGCCTCGACGTGACGACGCCACGGGACGCAGCCGAACAGGGCGACATCGTGAGCGTACTGGTCCCCGATACGGTTCAGCCGGATCTCTACGAGAACATCCATGACGTGATCACGGAGGGCGACGTCCTGCAGTTCGCCCACGGCTTCAACATCCACTACGGACAGATCGAACCCAAGGAGGGGGTCGACGTCACGATGATCGCCCCGAAATCACCGGGCCATCTCGTCCGACGGAACTACGTGGACGGTGAGGGAACGCCCGGACTGTTCGCCGTCTACCGGAACGCGACGGGCGAAGCCGAGGAGATCGCACTCGCCTACGCAAAGGGGATCGGCTGTACTCGGGCCGGCGTCATCGAGACGACGTTCCGCGAGGAGACCGAATCCGATATCTTCGGCGAACAGGCGGTCCTCTGTGGCGGCGTCACCGAACTCGTCAAGGCCGGCTACGAGACGCTCGTCGAGAACGGCTACAGCCGCGAAATGGCTTACTTCGAGTGTCTGAACGAACTGAAACTCATCGTCGATCTGATGTACGAGGGCGGGAACATGGAGATGTGGAACTCGGTCTCCGATACCGCCGAATACGGCGGCTTGACCCGCGGCGACGACGTGATCGACGAGCAGGTTCGTGAGAACATGGAGGAGGTCCTCGAAGGCGTCCAGGACGGGACTTTCGCTCGTGAGTGGATCTCGGAAAACCAAGCCAACCGACCGAGCTACAAACAGCTCCGAGAAGCCGAACAGAACCACGACATCGAGGACGTCGGCGAGGACCTGCGTTCCTTGTTTGCGTGGGGCGAGGAGTGATCGGACGATGACTGACGACCGACGATCGCTCGGCGAGATGGACCACACGAACCCCTACACGGATCGGGTGTTCGGCGAGACACAGACCTACGGCCGCGGGAAGACGATCGCCGCCGATGGCGGTGAAGCCGACCAGACGCCCGAGGAGGAAGCGGAAACGCTCGGCGACCTCGAACACACCGCCCCCGAAGGCGGGGACGGCTCCCAGCGTACGTTCGATCGAGGTGACGAGTCATGAGTGAGGGCACGCTGTACGACAATGTCTGGGACAGACACAAAGTGACGACACTCCCGAACGGACAGGATCAGTTGTTCATCGGGCTGCATCTCATCCACGAAGTGACGAGTCCACAGGCCTTCGGGATGCTCCGCGAGCGCGGCCTTGATCTCGCCCGTCCGGATCTGACGCATGCGACCGTCGATCACATTGTCCCGACGGACGACCTGGACCGGCCCTTCGAGAACGACGCGGCCGAGGAGATGTACGCCGAACTCGAACGAAATCTCGAGGGAATGAAAATCGACTTCGACGACCCCTCAAGCGGCAACCAGGGAATCGTCCACGTCATCGGGCCCGAACAGGGGCTCACCCAACCGGGGAAGACAATCGTCTGTGGTGACAGCCACACCTCGACTCACGGCGCCTTCGGTGCCTTGGCGTTCGGGATCGGAACCTCACAGATCCGGGACGTGTTCGCGACCCAGACGGTCGCCATGGAAAAAAAGAACGTCCGGAAGATCGAGGTGACCGGCGAACTCGGTGACGACGTCACCGCGAAAGACGTCATTCTGACGATTATCCGACGGCTCGGAACCGACGGCGGCGTCGGCTACGTCTATGAGTACGCCGGCGAAGCGATCGAAAGCCTCGATATGGAAGGCCGGATGTCGATCTGTAACATGTCGATCGAGGGAGGCGCGCGGGCCGGCTACGTGAACCCCGACGAGACGACCTACGAGTGGCTGAAACAGACCGACGAGTTTGAAGACGACCACGAACGCTTCGAGGAACTGAAACCCTACTGGGAGTCGATCAGTTCTGACCCCGACGCCGAGTACGACGACGTCGTGACGATCGACGGCTCTGCGATCGAACCGACCGTCACGTGGGGGACCACCCCCGGTCAGGGCATCGGCATCTCCGAAGCGATCCCAGAGCCCGAATCGCTCCCCGCGGACAAACAGGAAACTGCTCGGCGGGCGCAAAAACACATGGGCGTCGAACCCGGCGAAACGATGGACGGCTACGGTATCGACGTCGCGTTCCTCGGCTCCTGTACGAACGCCAGACTGTCGGATCTCCGGGCCGGCGCGGAAATCGTCAAGGGCCGACAGGTCGACGACTCCGTGCGTGCGATGGTCGTCCCGGGCAGCCAGCGCGTCAAAGCGGCTGCCGAAGACGAGGGACTCGACGAGGTGTTCACCGAGGCCGGCTTCGAGTGGCGCAATCCGGGCTGTTCGATGTGTCTCGGAATGAACGACGACCAACTCGTCGGTGACGAGGCCTGTGCTTCCTCATCGAACCGTAACTTCGTCGGCCGGCAGGGCTCGAAGGACGGCCGGACCGTCCTGATGAGCCCGAAGATGGTCGCCGCGGCCGCCATCGCGGGTGAGGTGACGGACGTCCGTGACCTACCGAAAGCCGAGGTGAAAGCATGAGCGACGAGAAGGAGATTCCGACCGTCACGCACGTCGAGGGCAGCGGGCTCCCGATCAGAGGCAACGATATCGATACCGA
>UEZA01000068.1_pt1 | contig 9094 bp, 10 predicted proteins | sample 1903731 | NCBI WGS metagenome assembly UEZA01 (sample SAMEA4776353, study PRJEB27445) | saltern metagenome | biome: Hypersaline environment; feature: solar saltern; material: Pellet | place: Spain | collected 2012-08 | depth 0 m | reverse complement strand
AAACAGTACGGTAACCCCGACACTCCACCGGCGGTCGCTCCCGACCTCGCCGGTCACGGCGACAGCGACGACGTTTCGACGGCACCCGGTGAAGAAACACTCGAAGCGTACGTCGACGACGTTGTCGCGGTCTGTGAGGCGACTAGCGCGACGGCGCTCTGTGGGAACTCGATGGGCGGGGCTGTGGCGCTTCGGATCGCGCTGGAGCGCGAACTCGCCATCGATCGGATCGTCCTCGCAGACAGCGGCGCGAAACTCGCTGTCGACCCCGATTTCCTCGACACGCTCGCCGACGATTTCGAGACGGCGATGGAAATACTCCACTCGCCGGGGACGCTGTTTTCTGATCCGACGACGGAACTGGTCGATCACTCGATGGAGGCGATGCGAGCCGCCGGTCAGGAGGTCACACAGCTCGATTTCGAGACCTGTGATCGCTTCGACGTGCGCGATCGACTCGACGAGATCGAGGTCCCAACACTTGCGCTTTGTGGCGAAGACGATCCGTTGACGCCGCCAGAGTTTCACGAATACCTCGCTGAGGAGCTTCCGGACGGGACGTATCGGGAGATCGCTGGGGCCGCGCACATGCCGATGCTCGAACAGCCCGACGCGTTCGACAGCGCAGTGGGATCGTTCGTCGGGAACTCGGAGTGATTCCGGGGGCAAATCGCATGGAGTGCTCCATCCTGGACAGCACGATCGAGATCGACGACGCATCGATCACCGAACCGGCAGACGAAATCCGAAGCCAGGTGTGTGAGTACGAACGGGGCGAGCGCCGCGTGTTCGATCTGGAGGTTCAGTATCCCGACGGCATAACGGGCGATGTGATGGCTGCGATGGCCGAAATTCCGTACGGGGAGACGCGCACGTACGGCGATCTCGCGACAACTCTCGGGACGGCTTCTGTGGCGGTCGGTCAGGCCTGTGGGCGAAACCCCGTTCCGATAATCGTTCCCTGTCACCGTATCGTCGGCAGCGACGGCGGGCTCAGGGGATACTCAGCGGCCGACGGCGTCGCGACGAAGCGACGGCTGCTCGAGTCCGAAGCCCGAAACGCGGGCTCTGAGTCGGTACAGACGCGCTTACCGAGGAAGTGAGGACGATACAGCCGCGCAAACTGTTCGACCGGCAATCGCGTACACTACGGTAGTCACTCCGATGGCAACGCGCTCTCGATAGCCTCCAGTAGATCATTTTCCGAGTACGGCTTCATCAGGTACGCTTCGACGGGGATTTCGCGGGTCCGCTCTTTGACGTCCTCGGCGACGAGGGCCGTACTCACGATGATTTTGGTGTCGGGACTTCGGTCTTTGATCCGCCTGGCGGCGGTCATCCCGTCCCCGTCGACCAGATCGAGATCCATGATCACCATATCAGGATCATGTTTTGCGGTGAGTTCGACGGCCTCGTCCTCTTCCGTGGTGCAGCCGACAATAGAGTGCGCCGGCTGGAGGAACTGCTGAATAATCGTTTGCTGGAGTGGCGCGTCTTCGGCGATGAGAATGTCAGCCATCTATTTGGGGTGTAACGGCAGTACGGGAAACCTGATGCTCGTATTGAGTGTTCACGGACGAGCATGACATAAATGTTCATTTCATTCCCGCGTGCCGCACACGAACCGTTACGTGCGGCATGGCCGAGGATTCTCGGGTCGCACGCGTCGCGAGGTGTCGGCCGTCGTGCTCACTGCAGCCGTTCGGCGGCGTCCTTTTTTACGAGTACGTCCGCGTTGGGCTCGGGAAGCGTGACGACATCCTCGGCGCCGAGATCGTAATCGCGGTCATCAGCACCGACGATCTCCCCGACGTCGGCCGTGATCCGGACGGTCGTACGGGGGAGGCCGGGAAGGCTTCCGTCCGTCGATTCGGTGCCCGATGTGCGGCTCTGGGTCTCTGGTTCCGGTGTCGGCTCCGACGCACTCATCCCGGGCGTTTCGTCCGGCCGAGATTGGCGGTTCTCGCTCGGATCGGCGGAGACCGTCGGAGGGGAGCCGACGTTTCCGGACGACGGGGCAGAGTCTTCGGCGGATGTCGATGGCGGCGTTGGGTCTGGTGGCCGGTCTGCCATTGGAGAGCTGTCCGTCTGCGGTGACGCTAGGTCGTCTTCCGGGGACGGCGCTTCCGTCGTCGGGTCGGCACCGTCTCCCATCAGATCGGCGGCGTTCACTCCTTCATCAGTCGTCGGGGCCGGGTCGGGATCGGCCGTCGACCGGCCAGCCTCCGACGGGGCGTCGGTTCGGTCCGACGACGCCGGTTCGTCGTCGATCGAACACGAGACGGACGGTGAATCACCGTCGAGGAGCGTCAGTACCGCCTCGCGGTTCGATTCGATCCGCTCGACGAGATCCTCGAAGAGCGCCTCCTCCTCGCTTGTCAGTCCGTCGTCCTCGATCGGCATTCCCGCCGCGGCGATGGAGGCCTTCTTGACGACTTTCCCGACCCGTCGTTCGTAGATCGCTTCGACGGTCCCCTCCGCGGTTTCGATGTCGTCCGTGAGTCGTCGGATCTCGGGATCGGAGAAGGGATCGTCAGCCTCCTCGACGAGTCGCGCGCGCTGTTGATTGAGGTCCTCGATGAACTCACCGACCTCCCGGTAAAACGACGAGCGCAGGTGCTGGAGGTCGCTGGATTGACGCTCGCGCGCCTGTACGGATTGGAGTTCGTCGAGGTTCATTCTCCTGCTTTCCTTGCGTGGCCGCGGGCCATCGCGAACACGCCCGCGTACTCCGGGACGGAAGACACACCCTCCGGGAGCCTAAATCTTTCCCCCCGGAGTTCGATCGTCGTCCGCTCGGGGGCGAACACCGCAATCTCGTTTCCGAGGAAGGTTTCCGGGACGGGATCCGAAAGCGGATCGAACGACGACACCGCGTCGCGCTCGATTCGCTGGACTTCCAGGCCGGTCCCGCCGTGCAGACTGCCGGGGAGCCGAATGAGTCGGTTGATGTCCGTCGTCACCGGTTCATCGATTGGAGCCCGCTGTGTTTCGATCACCTCCTCGAAGAGCAGTCTGGCCACGCTAAACATCGCCGGATGGACGTCGACGTTGCCACGAGTCAGTTCCGCGCGGTTGTTCTCGGCGGCGTTCAACGCCGCCTTCGCCTTCCCCTCCCCGATTCCGTCGAAGGCTTCGAGTCGGGCGAGTGCCTCCGTTTCGTCGGCGGCGAGCAGTTCATCAAGGAACTCGTCCAACCGCTCGCGCGCCCGACCGGCCCACCCGCCGTCCGGGAGGCTCCGTTTCTGTGCCGGCGAACTGCGGCCCGCACTGCCCGCGACGGCCTCCCTCGAGACGATGTCCTCGAACTCGATCCCCTCCCCGAGAACGTACTCGACTACCTCCCGGCGCGCCGTGCGATCGAGCCCGAGAACGTCGTCCCGGCGGACGTGGACGTGGTACCCTCGTCCACCGGAGAAGACGATTTCGAGGTCCTCGAACCCGAAATCCGACTCCAGAATGTCGAGGAGCCGACCCAGGGCGTCCTTGCACGCTTCGAGCATCTCGCCGTAGCTCGTCTCGTCGGGATCGACACCCGGCAAGTGGTCCGCGTCGAGATCGAAGACGAGATCAGATCCTCGCCAGTCTTTCTGGCCCATGCTCGATGCGCCCGGATCGTCGTATCGGCCCGCGGAGAAGTAGACGTGTCGCGGGCGTTCGCCGGCGAGGAACCCCTCGAGATCACCGCCACCCGCCAGATCCAGATACGAGTGATGCCGCACCATCGTCGTCTGGGCGTCCCAGGTGATATATCCCCACTCGCGTTCGTTCGCTGCCGGCGGCGGGGACAGCTCCGCCCGTCGGTAGTGGTCGCCGAAGCGACCCTTCAGGTACTCGCGAGTGCGGTCGTTCATGCGTCGGCTTCGGGAGAGGAGCGAAAAAGGATTGTCGTCTCACCCGGCGGTCACGCTCCGGGGACGAACCGGGAGAGCTTCGAGGCCAGTCCGCCGTCCCCGAGCCGGAGGTAGTAGGCGTCGCCGTGGTCCTCGTAGTAGCTCTCGATCCGACGTTCGATCTCGAAGCCGAGATGCTTGTAGAAGGCGAGGGCCTTGTCGTTCGTCGCCCTCGCGTGACAGGTGACCGAACTGTGTTCCTCGGCGACCGCGGCGACGAGCCGTCGGCCGAACCCTTCGCCACGGTATTCCGGATCGACTGCCAGAAACAGGATGTATCCGTCCTTGCGGGCCGCCGCGAAGCCGACGAGCGACTCGTCGTCGTAGCTCGGCTCGACGAGGGCGTACACCTTCGCCTTGCGGTAGGCATCGGTGAAAAAGCCGCGCCGCTGTTTGAGGACACCCTCCTCCCGTCGGATCCGCTCTTTTAGCTCCCAGGCGTCCTCGACGAACGTGTCGTCACCCGTCTTGATTGCCCGGAGGTCGACGGTGACACTCACTGCCGCGTGATACGGATGCGTCGAATATAATTCCACCGCCCGGACGCGCGCTCGAACGGTCGCCCCGCAAGGCTTTCGACGGCCGGCCCCGTCCGAAGGATCGATGGGTGTCATTCGGGACGAGACGGCTGAAACCGATGAAGGGGAGCATCGATGAGCTTCGAACTTCGCGATCATACGGCCGACGTCGCTGTCGAGGCGACCGGTGCAACGCTCTCGGAGACGTTCGAAAACGCCGCCGAGGGCTTTTCGGCGGCCCACTGCGAATCAATCCCCGACAGCGGCAAGCGGTTCTCGATGACCGTCGAGGCCGAATCGACGGAGGCGCTACTCTTCGACTATCTCGACGACCTCGTCTACCAGCGCGACGTGCGCGGCGTTCTTCCGGTGGAGCATCGAGTTTCGATCGACGCCGATGGGCGGTGCCTCAAGGCCTCTGCTCGCGGTGTGCCGTTCGACGCGATCGATGCCCGCGAGATTAAGGCAGTAACCTACTCCGAGATGACGCTCGAAGAGACGCCGTCGGGATGGCGGGCCTACGTCGTCTTCGATGTCTGATTGGAGACCGTATCCGGTGAGGTATGCGGTCTCAACCCACTGAAACCCGCGTCCAGCAGGCCGATCGGACGGGTCGATACAGACAGTTTTATACCGCGCCACACCGGACATCGATACGTCGCTCGCTTGGTGTAGCCCGGCCAATCATATCGGCCTTTCGAGCCGATGACAGGGGTTCAAATCCCCTAGCGAGCATCCTTTCTCAGATCAGTTTCAGACGTCAGTCACACGACTGACAGACGATAGTAGGGGCTGTCACAGATGATCCGGTCGGTGTGGACGTGGCCACCGAGGACGACCGCTAATGCGCCAGGAGTACGACCCCGCGACCGCCACGGCTTTGTAGCGGCCGCGAGGATCGGTGAACGATGATCGCTCGCGCGGCCGCACCGGCGGCAGGCACCGTACTAAACGCGCTCGCGAACGGCTACGGGTCGGCCTTCGCGATCGACGCTTATACCGAGGCGGCCGTCGAACTCAACGATACTGGGATCGTCTCGGGGGAGATCGCCGAAGCCGAAGCCGCCGACACGCGCCTGATCGAGCGCTGCGTTGAGGCGGTCGTCGAGCGGTTCGGCGACGGCGAGGGTGGACACGTCTGCACGGAGAGCGACGTTCCGATGGCGTCGGGATTGAAGAGTTCCAGTGCCGCCGCTAACGCCACCGTACTTGCGACGCTCGAGGCTTTGGGCGTCGATCTCGACCGCGAGGACGCCTGTCGGATCGGCGTCGAAGCCGCCCGCGACGCGGGTGTCACCGTCACCGGAGCGTTCGACGACGCTTCCGCATCGATGCTCGGCGGCGTCACCGTCACCGACAACACGGAAGACGAACTGCTCCGCCGGGACGAACTCGACTGGGACGTTCTCGTCTACACGCCGGACGAACGGGCCTTTTCGGCCGACGCCGATGTCTCTCGCTGTGAACGGATCGCACCGATGGCGGACATCGTCTACGAACTCGCGGCTGACGGCGAGTACGAGTCCGCGATGGCCGTTAACGGGTTCGCCTTCTGTGCCGCGCTCGATTACCCGACTGAACCCCTCGTCGAAGCACTCCCGGCGGCGACGGCGTCGCTTTCAGGGACCGGTCCGAGCTACACTGCCGTCGGCGACCGTGAGGCGCTGGAAGCGCTCGAATCGGTCTGGAGCGAGCGGGAGGGTCACACCTGGATGACGACGACGCAGCGAACGGGCGCGACAGTTCGGTGAAGACAGGGCTCCAAAGAACGCTTACACGCCAAGGAACCACTGCCAGCGCTGTTCGAGTGGCCCCTCAACGTCGGCGAGCAGTTCGCGGGCCCGTTCGATTCGATCTTCAGTGTCGAGTCGCGGATACAGCCGGGCGGCCATCGCCGGGACAGCGTGGAACGTCCGGAGCGCCTCCGCGGTCGTCTCGAACGACCAGATGCCGGTCTCGATCTCGAAGACGCCCTCCAGCGCGTCCTCGATCGCCTCGGCACCGGACGGCGATCGGGACGTCCGCGATAGGGGTCTGAAGACGTCTTCGCCGTCTGCCCGCGTCCAGCCGAGCGGCGCGACCGCGCCGACCGGCCCGCCGGATCTGAGCACGCTGCGGGTTTCACGTGCGGCGCGGTCGGGATCGGGCGTCAGGAACAGCGAAGCAGTGAACGCGACCGCATCAAAGCTGTCAGTTCCGAACGGAAGTCGGTCGAAATCCCCCTGAACCCGGTGCTCGGCGGGGTTCGACTCAAGCATCGTCCGACTGAGATCGAGCGCGACCGGTGTCGAATCGCGAGCGAATCGGCGGCTGCTGATCCCGGTTCCCGCGCCGGCATCAAGCACCCGCCGGAACGGGGAGTTCGCTCTGGCGGCCATAGCGTCGTAGAGTCGGTCCGCGAGTGTCGCGAACCGCCCCGTGAGCGCCTCGTACTCGCCGTAGGCTGTCGGGCTCTCGTCGAAGTTCCGTCGGATCGTATCTTTCATCGGGGATTCCTCCTGGGTAGTGGCATGCGATCGGCCGTTCCGAAACGGTTCGATCTGAAGCGTTTAAATCGTTCCCGTCCCACTGTGTCGATATGAACGATACGATGACCCGGCGGGGATTTATCGCTGCGGGGGCCGCGGCCTCCGTCACGCTTGCCGGGTGCCTGGGCGGTTCGTCGGTCGATCCTGACGCGATCGACGACGGTGACCGTCCCGCCCTCGGTCCCGAGTCCGCCCCGGTTACCGTCACGGTGTTCGAGGACTTTGCCTGCCCGCACTGCCGACGGTTCAACGCGCAGGTGAAGCCGGAGATCGAACAACAGTACGTCGAGGCCGGCGACGTCCGGTATCTCCACGCTGACTTTCCGATTCCCGTCGACGAGACGTGGTCGTACGCCATCGGAAGCGCTGCCCGGGCTGTCTTTTCGGAGGCCGGACACGACGCGTTCTGGGGGTTCGTGACCGCGATCTACGAACACCAGACGAACTACTCGTTCGACGCCGTCGAGACGGTCGCAGCGGAGGTCGCCGGCGTCGGCGAGACGGCCCGGTCGGCCGCAGAGGGCGAAACGTATCGGGACACCCTCGAATCCGACCGATCGATGGGCGAGCGCTGGGGCGTCAGCGGAACGCCGACGGTGTTCGTCGGTGAGGAACAGGTCGAACTCGATTCGATCGGTTCGGCGATCGAACAGCGACTGTAGTCCGAGAGCGGTCTGGTCTTATTTTGTCCGGGCGAACCCGTGAGGACCGTTGCGACGCTTTACGGTCTCGTTCACCCGCATGAATTCGGCGTTCTCGCGGGCAGTCTGGAGGTCGTGTCCCCCAGCGTACGAGAGTCCCGATCGGATCCCGGCGGCGAACTCCTCGAGTCGCGGCTTGACCGGCCCGGTGTACTCAGTAACCGCCTCGACGCCCTCCTCGGCCTCAACGTCACCTTCCTTGTCCTCGCGGTCCTCGGCGGCGGCGGCCGTCGACATCCCACGGGACCGTTTGTACTGATCCCCGTCGATCTCGACGATCTCGCCCGGAGACTCGGCTGTCCCGGCGAAAAATCCGCCCATCATCACGGCGTCGGCTCCCGCAAAGAGTGCCTTTACAGCATCGCCCGATGTCCGGATCCCACCGTCGGCGATCGTTGTCACGTCGTGCTCCTCGGCTGCGGTCGCACACCGCTTGACGGCGGTGAACTGCGGGACGCCGAAGCCGGTGACTTCCCGCGTCGTGCAGTGTGATCCAGGGCCGACGCCGACTTTGACGCAGTCGGCTCCCGCGGCCGCGAGGTCGGCGACACCCGCCTCGGTGGCGACGTTGCCGGCACAGATCGGCGTGTCCGGAAACTGCGCCGACAGCGTCTCTGTCGCCTCGATCGTCCGTTCCATGTGGCCGTGGGCGACGTCGAGGACTAACAGACACGCGCCGGCATCGACGAGCGCCGCCGCCCGTTTTTCGTACGCCTCGGCGATTCCGACCGCGCCTGTGGCTGGAACGCCTGCTTCGGTGACCTCACGTACCATCCGCGCCTGTTCGTCGATCGGGAGGAACCGATGGACAACGCCCAGACCGCCGGCCGCACCGATCTCGCGAGCCATGTCGGCTTCAGTGACGGTATCCATCGCCGCCGTCACGACGGGGACCGAAAGCTCGACCCCCGCCGCCAGTTCAGTCGTTAGGTCCACGTCCTCGCGACTATCGACTGGTGAGCGCTGTGGAACGAGTAACACGTCGTCGTACGAGAGTCCCGTTTCGTAGGGCATGCACAAACCTTCCAATCATAACTGATCTCGACAGATAAGGTCGTCGATAAAGAGGCATCCACTTGCGAGGTGAGTCCGTGTCATCGGTCAGCACAGCCAGTTTATTCGAGGGGTTGATCCATCAATGTATGTATATTTGAGACGGAACAGCGGGATTCGGCTGGACAGCGTGGCGATCGCTGCGTGGGTGTCAGCAAGTGATCTGTCCACGACTGTCCGCGACGATACGCTGACGACGGACGAGTGAACGGAGCAATCAACAGATAGCCGGAGTGGAAAGGCTAAACTCCCGCGGTCACGAGAGACCGACAATGAACGGAAACCGTTTCGGCCGACTCTTTCAGGTGACGACCTACGGCGAGAGCCACGGCGACGCCATGGGCGTCACCGTCTCCGGCTGTCCGGCTGGCGTCGAACTCGACGAGGAGGCGATCCAGCGG
>UEZA01000058.1_pt1 | contig 9953 bp, 9 predicted proteins | sample 1903731 | NCBI WGS metagenome assembly UEZA01 (sample SAMEA4776353, study PRJEB27445) | saltern metagenome | biome: Hypersaline environment; feature: solar saltern; material: Pellet | place: Spain | collected 2012-08 | depth 0 m | reverse complement strand
CTCAGCCTGACAAGGCGGTCGGCGCGTCGATAGCCACCTGGCGGTCCGACAGCTTTCAACGGCGATGGCCGGGTGGCTACTGGCGGCGCGATTCGGAAATAAAACCGGGCGTCGGGGAACCGTTATTTGTGGGCGTCCAGCAGGTCGTAGCTGCGCTCCCACTCGTAGTCGTCGTCGTGATACCGCTCGGCGAGCGGTTCTTCCGGCATGTCGCCGTGGGCCCGTTTCTCCTGGCCGTAGGTACGGCGTCCCTCTTCGCGGTAGAACCGCCCGGTCAGAACTTCGCCTTCGTACAGCGCCGACTCGGTCTCGTACATCATCTCGGCGGCTTCCTTCCGGTCGGTAACGTCGAAGTCGTAGTCGTCGTTCTGCTGGATGTCGATGTACGGGACGTACTGTTTGGCGTCCTTGTTCCAGGTCGGACACTGCGTGAGGAAGTCGACGTGGGCGAACCCGTCGTGCTCGATCGCTTCCTTGACGATCTCTTGGGCCTGGTTCGGATTGACCGCGGCTGTCCGGGCGACGTAGGAGGCCCCAGAGGTAAGCGCAAGCGAAAGCGGCCGGATCGGGTCCTTCGCCGAGCCGTGCGGCTGTGTCTTCGATTTGTGACCCTTCGGGCTCGTCGGCGACGTCTGGCCCTTCGTCAGCCCGAAGATCTCGTTGTTGAACACGATATAGGCCATATCGTGGTTCTCGCGGGCGGTGTGCATGAAGTGGTTGCCGCCGATCCCGTAGCCATCGCCGTCGCCGCCGGCGGCGACGACTTCGAGGTCGGGATTTGCGAGTTTGGCCGCCCGTGCGACGGGGAGTGCCCGCCCGTGCAGCGTGTGGATCCCGTAGCTGTCGAAGTAGCTATTGAGCTTGCCCGAACAGCCGATCCCGGTCGCGACGAGTACCTCCTCCGGGTTCTTGCCGAGATCGGTCATCGCGCCCTTCAGCGCCTTCAGCACGCTGAAGTCGCCACAGCCCGGACACCACGTCGCCTGGGGCTCGATGCCGGGCGTGAAGTCCTCTCGCTCTACCTCTCGTTTCTCACCGATCGCGTTGAATGCACTCATGATTAATCACCTGCCGCGGGGACGAACTGGGTCGTCGGCGCGGGTTCGTCCTCTCCGATTATACTCTCGAACCCGTCGACGATCTCGCTGGGTTCGAAGGGGTTGCCGTTGTACTTGAGGAGGCTGTGCATCTTCGGGCCGAAGCGGCCCAGTTCTTTCTGGATGAGTCCGCGGAACTGCGCGGAGCCGGTCATCTCGACGACCAGCGCCTCGTCGACCGACGAGAGGAATTCGCTGATCTCCGCTTCGGCCAGCGGCATCATCCCAGAGACGCCGAGCGACTTGACGCTGTGGCCCTCGTCGGTCAGCCGGTCGACGGCCTCCTCGACCGTGCCCTGCTGGCTGCCGAATGTGATGATCCCGTAGTCGGCCTCCTCGGGGCCATGGTACGTCTGGTGGCTCGACTCCTTGGCGTCGAGTTCCTCGCGGATCGATTCGAGCTTTCGCATCCGCCGCTGCATCTGTGCGGCGCGGTTCGCGGGATCCTCGCTGATGTGGCCCTGCTCGTTGTGCTCGTTCCCGGAGGCGAGATGCCGGCCGCCCTTCTGGCCGGGGAGCGAACGCGGTGAGACGCCCCGGTCGTTGTCGGGATCGCGCTGGTAGCGACTGAATTTCCCGGAGGCGTGGTGGGCCGCCTCGGCGATCTCTTCTTCCGTGAGCGTCGCCCCCAGATCCGGGTCCGGCTGGCGATCGAAGAAGGACTCGTCGACGTTTCGCAACTCACCGGAGAGCTTCTGATCGTAGAGGACGATGGCCGGTAGCTGGTATTCGTAGGCCATCTCGAAGGCCGATCGGGTCTGCTCGTAGGCTTCCCGAACGTTTCCGGGGGCGAACACGACTCGATTCGAGTCGCCCTGGCTCGTATAGAGGACGTGTTCGAGGTCGCTCTGTTCGGGCTTGGTCGGCATTCCGGTCGAGGGCCCCGCCCGGGTCGCCTCGATCAAGACCACCGGCGTTTCGGTCATCTCCGCCAGTCCAAGCGGTTCGCTCATCAGCGAGAAGCCGCCGCCACTGCTGCCGGACATCGCTTTGACGCCGGCGTGTGAAGCGCCGATCGCGAGCGCCGCGGCGGCGATCTCGTCTTCGACCTGTTCGGCGATCCCACCGACTTCCGGGAGATGCTGGTTCATCAGGGTGAACACCTCCGTCCACGGTGTCATCGGATAGCCGGAGATGAACCGACAGCCGGCATCGAGCGAACCGTAGGCGATCGCGTTGCTACCGGAGAGCAGGACCTGCTCTTCGTCGTGCTCGCCGCTCGGCATCCGGAGGTCGTGGGTGAACTCCATCTCGTTGACGTCCTCGTAGGTGTCCTCCAGGATGTCGAGGTTCGTTTCGAGGACGTCGCCGGACATCGCGTCGGCCATCAGATCCTGGATATGGTCGAGATCGTACTCTAAGAGTGCGGCGGTCGCACCGACGCCCGCCGTGTTGCGCATGACTTCCCGACCGTTCTCCCGCGCCCTCGCCCGGAGATCGAGCGGGTAGACGTGCCAATCGTTCTCTTCGGCCCGTTCCTCGAAGTTCGGGATCTCGTCGATATCGATCAACCCCTCGTCGTAGACGATGACGCCGCCTTCCCGGAGTTCGTCGAGGTTCTCGCTCAGCGGCTTGGTCTCCTCGTCGCCGTAGTAGGCCTCCTCTTGGGGATTTCGGGCGAACGAGTCACCCAGCGCCAACAGGAAGTTATAGCCATCGCCACGGGATCGGATCGGTTCCGGCCCGGCTCTGATTTCCACATAGGTGTGACCGCCACGGATGCGCGACGGATAGTGACGGTGGGTGAACACGTGGAGCCCCGACCGCATCAACGCTTTCGCGAAGTTCTGACTCGTCGAGTCGATCCCGTCACCGGAACCGCCTGCGATTCGCCAGACGATGTTTTCAGTCATTAGTATCACTCCGCCCGGTTGGGCGTTGCTCGTAGTTCGTGTGCGTATAATAAAAGCGTTTGCTACTCTTTGGCATACATTAATCATGATATTATTCTTTTATCGATCCAAGTTTGCCGGCCCCGCGAGGCCCCTCAAACTGTCTCTCGGGACAGGACGGACCGCGGTTACCGCCGGTCCGATAGTGGATCGTGACCTGTATTACGCTCGGCGGCGATGTCCCAAGCATGAGCGAGACTCTCGACGACGATCTGTACGCCCGGACAAAAGCGCTCCTCGAACCCGGCGAGATTCAGCTCAACGGCGTCATCGTCAGCACCGAACTCACGAGCGACGAGGAACCGACGCTGCACCAGGCGACGATCGACGTCGGCGACGTCATTGCCGAGGCGGCCGGCTTCGAGCCCACCGAGACGTACGTTTACTCCGGAACCGACGACGAAGAGTTCGGTATCAACCAACATCAGGGACTCACGCTCGACGACGACGAGTTCGTCTGGGAATGCCAGCAACTGATGCGGGAGGGGACCTACGACGTCGTCTTCTACTACGAGGCCGACGCCGATCAAGAGACGATCGTCGACGGCGTCGAAGAGCTCGGATTCGACGCGGCGAGCGTCTACGGCGAGTAACTTAGGCGTCCCGGTCGACGACGAAATCGGCAAAGGAAGCGAGCTTTTCGGCGGGTTCGGCCGCCAGATCGAGATCCGCCAGATGCGCCTTCGAGGACTCCGAGAGCTCGACCGCGGCCTCGCGGGCGTAGTCGACGCTACCGGTCGCTTCGAGGATGCCGACGGCTTCTTTCACTTCCTCGTCGGTGTTTTCCTCTGCCCACAGGATCTCCTCTAAGCGCTCGGCCTCGGCGAGCGACGCGTTCTCGACGGCGTGGATCACCATCAGCGTCTTTTTGCCCTCGCGAACGTCGTTCCCGACGCCCTTCCCGAACTCGCCGCCCTCTTCGAGGGCGTGCTCGATGTCGAGGACGTCGTCGGCGATCTGGAAGGCGATCGACATCTCCTCTGCGTACGCCGCGACTGCGTCCTCGAGTTCGCGGTTGTCAGTGACGATCGCGGCCAACCGGGCGACGATGCGGCCGAGACAGCCGGTCTTGCAGGCGCACATCTCCAGATACTCCGACTCCGTGATGTCGATCTCTTTTTCGTTGTGCCACCGGATGTCCATCCCCTGTCCGAGATGCGTCCGGTTGAGTTCGTACATCAGCATCTCGTAGGCGTGGAGTCTGAGTTCCGGCGAGAGATCAGCCGGGTTCCGCGTGATGATCTTGAGGGGGAGAAAATACATCGCGTTGCCGGCGTTGAGTGCGATGTCAGTCCCGTGGGCGCGATGGAGCGCGGGACCTCCCCGGCGATGGGTCGCCCCGTCCTCGACGTCGTCGACGATGATCGTGCCGTTGTGGAGTATCTCGGGGACTGCGGCATACTCGAGGTACGTCTCCGGATCGTCGCCGAACGCTTCGACGAACAATAAAAAGAGGATCGCTCGCCAGCGTTTACCGCCCCGATCCAACAGCTCCCAAATCGGATCGGAAAGCGCTCCCTGAAGCGCTGTCGCGTCGTAGGCGTACGTTGGCTCGCCGAAGAAGTCCGCGAGATAACCCTCGTCGATCGTTCGGGGAAGCAGCGACGCGATGGTCTCGTCGACCGTCGGCCGCCAGGCTTCGAGTACGCTGTGCATACCCCGAGGCTTGCGGTGAGGGGACAAAAAGCCTCCCGTGGCCGCCCGACGGGGGACTTTTTATCCCCCCGACCCTTCCTCCGGCAGATGAGCGGACAGCGTGTCGGCGTCCTCGGTGACGAACAGCTCGCCGAAGCGGTCGAAGCCGCCGGCTGCGTCGCGGCCTCGGACGACACCATCGCCGTCGATGACGTCGAGTGCGTCCTCGTCGACGGTGATCGGTCCGTCGTCGACCTCGTGCGCTCGACGGTCGACGTCCCGGCGCTGATCGTCGACAGTGAGGGGCTCCCCTCGGTGCCGCGCGATCGGATCGGGACCGCGCTCGATCGGCTCTTCGGCGGGGACGCGAGCGTCGAAGGCCATCCGGTCGTCGCCGTTTCCGGCCCGTTCGGCTCGATCGACGCCGTCTTCGACGTGGCGCTCATGGCCGCCGAACCGGCTCGGATCTCGGAGTTCTCGGTCGCCGACCGTGACGATCAGATCGCACGGTTCAGGGCCGACGGCGTCGTTGCCTCGACCCCGGCGGGCAGCCACGGCTACAACCGGCGCGCCGGGGGCCCCGTCGTTGCCTCAGGGACCGGTATCGCCTCCGTCGTTCCGATCGCCCCCTTCTCGACGTCGGCCGGCCACTGGATGCTCCCGATAGAGGCGGTCGAACTGGCCGTCGAGCGCGACGAAACGCCGGTCGAACTGCTCGTCGACGGCCGACGGGAACGCCGCATCGATCCCGATGCGACGCTCGGACTGTCCGTGGTCGACACGCTCGAGACGTACGCCGTGCCGGAGCTAATCGACGATCCCGCCGCCAACTGAGTACCGCCGCGACCGTAGTTTATTCACGACTGACCGCCGAACGACCGGTATGTCAGACGGTTTCGACTACGAGTTGCTCGTCGAACTCACTGAAACGCGTGGCGTTCCCGGTTACGAGGATCGGGTTCGTGATCTCGTCCGCACCGAACTTGAGGGCTCAGTCGACCGGCTCCAGTCGGATGCGATGGGGAACCTCGTCGGGACACTGGAAGGCGAGCGCGCGTACGATGTGGTCGTCGCCGCCCACGTCGACGAGATCGACTTCATGATCCGACACGTCGATGACGACGGCTTTCTCGAACTCGACGCGCTCGGCGGCTGGGACCCCCGGGTGCTCCGGGCCCAGCGCGTCACGGTCCACACCGACAACGGCGACCTCCCCGGCGTTATCGGCTCCGTGCCGCCGCACACACTGTCCGACGAGGAGCGAGAGGCAACTCCGGAGGTCGAGGACGTCCGCGTCGATCTCGGCCTCGAAAGCGAGTCCGTCGAGGAACAGGTCGCTGTTGGCGACCTTGTGACGCTCTCTCAGCGCACCGAGCGGGTCGGCGAGTTCCTCACTGGGAAATCGCTCGACAACCGCGTGTCCGTCCTCGCGATGATCGAGGCGGCCCGACGGCTCGACCACCCGAGCGTAAACGTCCACTTCGCGGCGACCACCCAAGAGGAGGTCGGGCTTCGGGGCGCGCAGGCGCTCGGCGTCGATCTCGACCCTGACCTCGTCATCGTCTTGGACACGACGGTCGCCAACGACGTCCCCGGTTTCGAGCCGGGCGAGCAGGTCACTCGACTCGGTGAGGGCGCGGCGATCAAACTGAAAGACTCGAGCGCCATCACGAACCACAAGCTCCACCGGCGGATCCGGGATATCGCCGAGAACCGTGCCATCGAACACCAACTGGAGGTGTTGCCGGCCGGCGGCACCGACACGGGCGGCCTCCAACGCGCCGGCGGCGCGACGCCCGCCGGCGCTATCTCGGTTCCGACTCGATATCTCCACACCCCGACTGAATGCGTCCATGAGTCCGATCTCGGGGCCGTCATCGAACTACTCGTCGCGACGCTGGAAACCGAGGACGGCACCCACGACTACACGCTGTAATCCGGAGCGATCCCGGGCCAGGTGTTACTCCGAGTCCTCGGCAGTGTCTCCGCTGTTCCCGTCGCCGGACCGCGGACGGACCAGGTCCGCGAGCGTGACCACGATCCCGAGGAACCATCCCACAGGCGTCGCGATGCCGACCCACATCAGGAGGACGCCGATACCTTCGAGCGTGAAGCTCGCCCGGAGGTACTCGTTGATGTCGTAGACGTAAAGCACGTTATCGAGCAAGAAGATCGCCAGTGTCTCGCTTTGATCGAGGACGCCGCTCAACGAAGGATCGTACAGCGCCGCGACGATCGGCGGAAGAAAGAGTGCGTTCATCGCGAACGGATACCCGATGAAGACGCTCGTTCCCCGGCCGCCGAGGCGCATAAACACCGCGGCCAGTGCCGCCGAGACGACCGCAACGGCGCTGGCGGAACCGACCGCAACGAAGCCGCCGAATTCGAGTCGGATCCTCGCGACGGCGGTCAGACCGCCCCACAGAACCGCCGTCAGCACGACGACGCCGACGATTCCAAGCCGGGTCGTCGCGCTATCGAACCGGCGAGCATTGAACCGGACCGCAAAGCCGACGAGCAAGAGTGGATACAACAGCCCGACGATAGGCGCACCGATCGCCGCCCAGAGCTGGTACTTCAGCCGGTCGCCGCGGTTCCGGGGCTGCCACTTGCCGAGCACGCTGTGGACGGCCGTCCGCTGCCGGGGGAACACGAGTTCCATCCACGTCTCGTGGAGTCGAACGACGTCGATCTTGATCCCCTCCATGAGGCCGCCGTCTGCCATACCCGAACTCTGCCAGCGGGCACAAAAATAGGTTCCGGCATCCGGCCGGTCCGAACCCGACTGAGACGTGTTACCAGGCGTCGGGGCCGAAGCTGGGATCGACGAACCGGTTCCGTTCCTCGATGGCGTCGATCCGGTCGGTAGCCGCGTCGCTCAATTCGAGCCCCAGCGATGCCCAGTTGTCGCGGATGTGGTCGCCGCCAGTCGCCTTCGGAATCGGCGTGAGTCCGTGCTGTCGGAGCCACGCGAGAGTGACCTGTGCCTCGCTGGCGTCGTAGTCCGCGGCGATCGAGGCGAGCGTCTCGTTCTCGAAGATGTTCCCACGGGCGAGCGGGGAGTAGGCGACGACCTCGATCCCCTGTTCGGCGCAGAACTCCCGCAATCGGCGCTGCTGGAGGAGGGGGTGGACCTCGATCTGGTTGGCGAAGATCGGGGCGTCGAGGACTTCCTGGGCCCGCTCGACGTGGCTCGGCTCGAAGTTCGAGACGCCGATCCGGTCGACGACGCCGTCCTCGTACAGTTCTTCGAGCGCCCCGAGCGTTCCCTCGGGATCGTAGTCTCCGGCCGGCCAGTGGACGTACAGCAGATCCAGGTACTCGGTTCCGAGTCGGTCGAGGCTCTCGGCGGCCGACTCGAACACCGCGTCGTAGCTGAGATTGTCGATCCACAGCTTCGTCGCGAGAAAGACCGCATCGCGGTCGACATCGGCGGCGGCGATCCCCCGGCCGACGGCGGCCTCGTTTCCGTACGCCTGTGCGGTGTCGATATGTCTGTATCCGGTTTCGAGAGCGACGCGGACCGATTCCGAGCACGCCTCGGGATCGTCGTTCTGCCACGTTCCGAGTCCCAGTCCCGGCATCCCGTTCCGATCGGGGATATCGTAGTCAGTTTTCATAGTTGACACTCGGGGGCGTCTACGAAAAACGGTTGCGTCTCCCGTCGCTGGCGAAAAACCACCCGCCAATTCCGCCGCGCTAATCACCAGCGTGTTCGCCCGTACAACTGATCGAAAGCCTGTTGACACCCGGCGGTAAATCCGGTGTGTCGTGCAGTACAGATACGTCGCCCTTGCGCTGTGTACGCTCGCCTTTACCGCGACGATGGTCGCTCGGCTCGTCATTAGTCCGGTGGTCCCACAGATTACCACCGAATTTGCCGTTTCGAGGGGGGCCGTCGGACTCGCGCTCACCGGAATGTGGGCCGCCTACGCCCTCTCGCAGTTCCCCAGCGGCGTCCTTGCGGATCGGTTCGGTGAACGATATGTGATCCTGCTCGCGGTGGGACTGACTGCCGTCGCGAGCCTTCTTTTGGCTGCCGCACCGAACTACGCTGTCTTCGCTGTCACCGCCGTCGTCCTCGGGGTGGAGGTGACGCAGGCGGAAGTCATCGCCGTCCTGACCGTCCTGCTCGGCATCGCGGGACTCGCATTCACCTCCACCCGCGTCGCGGCGGAGACCTCCACGGAATGACGCCCGTTCGGGGACGCATGTGGAGAGAAGCCGACGCTGGCAGATAGCCGTCCGCAATCGGTGGGCGAGGGCGGTTGCTCCGCACCGGTGCGTGCCGGACGTGGCGGTGTTACGCCGTTGGCACGCCCCGCACGGAAAGGTCGGGGATTCGGCCCTTCATCGGTTGCTGCCATGCAGCAAAAACGCTTCGCAGGTCTTCCGCTGATCTCCAGGTGCGATCTTCTCGCTCACACGGCGAGATGGATCGGATGGCCTCACCCTACCGAAAGGGAGCCTACCGAAAGAAACGAGGGGCTGCTTGGCGATCACGACCACGCCCCTTCCACGCATCGGGTGCGAGAAGGGTCTGTGCCCCCCGCACGGGAAGCAACCGCTTCAGAAAGCAACCGCGTCAAGAAGAAGCTGCTTCGGAGAGACGGGGTGTACCAGCCCATCTCGCGCGCTCCCCCATATCATGTGAAGTGTGATCTCCTGAGGAAACGACGCAGGATATCTCGACGCAGGGGATCTGATCGAGGAGGTCCTACAAACCAAGAGTGCCCAGTCGCCAAAACGACGACCGGGCACGCTGAGCCATCCCCCACCGGGAATGTTTGTCCGTCGTGGGAATTACATCCGATCCCTGCCATGCAGAGACGCGAGGCGGGTATCCGACGATCCCGGAAAGACGATGTCGGAAATAGTCACGCCTGCGACTTACTTCGCACCGGTAATCTTCACGCGGTCGGAGCCGTCTTCGTTCACGAGGAATCGCCCTTCCTCGGTCACCTCAACGGCATAACGCTCGCTTTCCGGCACATTGGACTCGCTCATGCTCACCGGGGCCCAGGCGTCTCCCGTCACCGTTACCTTCGTTCGGGGAAGGAGAATGTAGCTGGTCGTGAAGATCCGCGCATTGGTTAAGTAGGTGGCTTCGCTCCCTGCGTTCTCGAGAGCATCGTCCACGGCAAGCTTCAAGTCAAATGCTCCGAACCATTGCGCGTGCGACCCTTCTGTTGAGCCAATTTTCTCGTATTGCTCGCTGGTGTTAATGTTGAGTGTGCTTACTTGCGTAAAGTCGGCTATCCGGCTTGTGCACCCCGTAAAAAGGACAAGACACGCAAGGATGAATACATACTTTGCACCCCGGAGGAGT
>UEZA01000049.1_pt1 | contig 11462 bp, 10 predicted proteins | sample 1903731 | NCBI WGS metagenome assembly UEZA01 (sample SAMEA4776353, study PRJEB27445) | saltern metagenome | biome: Hypersaline environment; feature: solar saltern; material: Pellet | place: Spain | collected 2012-08 | depth 0 m | reverse complement strand
CGACGACGCGGTAGATCACGTCGACGGCCGAAGCTGACGTCGACCCCGACGACAGGACGAGATCGCACTCCTCGGCGGCCGTCCGGAGCGCCGACTCCATCGCGTCGTAGTCGTCACCGGCGTGGGGATAGAGTTCCGCCTCGCCGCCCGCCTCCTCGACGGCGGTCGCGACGGTGTAGCTGTTCACGTCGTAGATCTGACCGGCGTCACTGTCGATGGGGTCGCCGGGGCGGACCAGTTCGTCGCCGGTCGAGATGATCCCGACTGTCGGCTTCCCACGGACCGGAACCGATTCGACGCCGATCGCTGACAGCAAGCCGATCTCTCGGGACGTGAGGACGGTCCTCGGGCCGAGCGCCCGCTCACCGGCCGCGATGTCCGCGCCCGCGAACATCACGCCGTCGCCGGGCGCGAGAGAGGTGCGAACCAGAACGTCACCGCCGTCGTGGTCGGTCCGTTCGACCATGACGACCGCGTCGGCACCGGGCGGAAGCACCGCACCCGTCGAGATCTCCGCACACTCGCCGGTGCCGACCTCGACACTCGGTTCGGCTCCGGCGTGGACCTCGCCGGCGTGTGTGAGTCGGGACGGATCAGCCTCGTCAGCGCCGAAGGTGTCCTCGGCTCGAACCGCGTAGCCGTCGACGCTCGCCCGGTCGAACCCCGGAACATCGAGGTCGGCGTCGATCCGCTCGGCGAGAACGCGTCCGCGTGCATCCCGGAGCGGGACGGTTTCGGCCTCCGGCGTGAGATCCAGCGATCGGATCGTCTCGTGGGCTGTCTCGGGGGCCACCAGATCGCGGAACTGTTTTCTATCCATTGTACTCCCAGTTTTCGACCGTCACCGTCTCGCCGGCGGCGATCCCTTCCTTCGATTCGGGGACGGCAACCCAGCCGTCGGCCAGCGCGACGCTCGAAAGGACGCCGGAGCCGCCCGCGCGGGTCGGCGTCGCCTCGAGACCGTCCTCGCCGTCTTCGAGTTTGACCCGGGCGAACGTCCGGATACCCGGTTCACTCCGGAGCTTTCGAGTGAGCGTCGCGTCCCGGCTCGGCAGCGGCTCGATCGGCATCCGACCGAGATGTTTGATCAGGGGCCGGAGGAACTGAACGGCGTTGATGATCGCTGCGACCGGGTAGCCGGGAAGCATGACCACCGTCACACCCTCGACGCGGCCTAGCGCGACCGGGTGGCCAGGCTTCAGCGCAACGCCGTGGACGAACACCTCGCCCAGCTCCCCGACGACCTCGGGGATGAGATCCCGTTCGCCCACCGAGGAGCCGCCCGTGGTGACGACGACATCGCGGGTGAGATCGCGCTGGACGGCCGCCCGGAGCGTCTCGTGGTCGTCGGTGACGATCTCTCTGCGGGTCACGTCGGCCCCCCATCGTTCGGCGAGCCGCGAGATCGTAAAGCGGTTCGTCTCGACGACCTCGCCCGGATCGGGATCGGCCTGAACGAGTTCCTCACCCGTCGGGATCACGGCGACCTCGGGCGCTTCGACGGTCTCGACGGTGTCGATACCGGTCCCTTTCAGTAGCCCGAGATCGGAGGGCCGGAGCCGGTGGCCCGGATCGTAGAGCTGTTGGCCGGCCTCGACGTCTTCGCCGATCGGGGCGACGTTTTCGCCCGCCGCGACGGCGTCGAACACCTCGATTTCGTCGTCGATCCGGTCGGTGTCTTCGATCATGACGACCGCATCGGCTCTTTCGGGGAGTTCGCTACCGGTGTGAACTCTGACGGCCCGTCCAGGACCAGCCTCGTCTGCCGTCCGGAGGATCGCCGGCGACCGGTCCGAGGCCCCAAAGGTGTCCTCGGCTCTGAGCGCCCACCCATCCATCGCTGCGCGGGCGTAATGGGGGACGTTCCGGACCGCCTCGATCGGTTCGGCGACGGTCCGACCGTCGGCGACCGAAAGCGAAATCCGTTCGGTGCGGTCGATCGGCGGAATATCGAGCAGTCGCTCCCGGGCGTCCGCGATCCGGGTTCGCTCTTTGAACCCCGCCTCCTGAAGATCGGTCATGTCTCACTGTGTGGTCTCTGTCGGCAAAAAGGCTCACTACGAGGGGCAGTCGTCAGCGTAGTCACTATCGGGTCGTACTTAACTTACTCGGGGACCAAGAGATACTATGACGGAAGAAGTGCTCTTCGAATCGGAAAGTCGACGGAACAGCACCGAAATCGCGACGTACCTTCGTCGAGTCGCTGACAACCTCGAAGCGGGCGAGCCGATCACGCTCTCGGCAGGCGAGCAGTCGGTGACGATGGCTCCGCCCGAGCGGCCGACTTTCGAGGTCAAAGCCGAGCGCGAGGGGCCCACTGGCGCCCCCGGCGAGTTGAGCATCGAGTTCGAACTTGAGTGGGACGAGGACGACGGCGAGAGCGGGAGCGGGGACCTCGAAATCGAGTGAGGCGGCTCACTCTGTGTCGTCTTCGTCGGGCCGGACCGTGAGGACGGGGACGTCCGAGAGCCGGACGATCTTTTCCGTGACGCTTCCGAGGAGGTAGCGACCGATCCCCGTCCGGCCGTGGGTACCGACGACCATGAGGTCGATGTCGTTCGCCTCGGCGTAATCGAGTATCTCCCGGTGGGCGACGCCCGTCTTGACGTCAGTCTCCACCTGCAGGCCCTTCTCCTCGGCCTGTTCGGCGAGATCCGAGACGATCTCGTTTCCCGTCTCCTGCATCGCTTCGATGACCTGGCCGGCTCCACCCTCTGTGACCGTCACAGGTTCGACGACGTACAGACCGTGGACTGTCGCGTCGTGTTCGACCGCCAGGTCGATCCCGAGCTGAGCGGCACCGTGTGCGGGTTCGCTTCCGTCGACCGGGATGAGGATCCGTTCGAACATACGTGTCGGTGTGTGTCACGGGGATGTAAATATCATGCTGGTTATTCCAACGGAGCGCGCGGCGCTGTGGTCGGCACGGCATCGGCTGTTCGATGGACCCACGGATCGCTTTCTTGGGTCCGGAGACCGAAGTCACCAGCATGGACGTGACCGTGTACGGGGAACTCCGGGCCGCAACGGGCGAGAAAACCGTCGCCCTGGCGGCGGACGTCGAAACCATCGGCGAGGCGCTCGGTCGATTCGTCGACGCGTATCCGCGGGCCCAATCGAAACTGTTCGACGAAGAGAGCGAACTTCGGCCGAGCGTCCGGGTGATGTGTAACGGCGAGCGCGTCGATCCCGACGCCGAATGTCCGCCGGACGCCAGTTTGCAGCTCTTCCCCGCGATGCAGGGTGGCCGTGGGCGAGCACCGTCCGACGGCTAGAGTTCGTACTGTCGACGGACGGTCTCGGCGAGACCGCACTCTTCGAGGAAATCCATCGGTGCCAGCATCGAGAGCTGGACCACGCCGGGGAGTCTGGCGATCTCGACGCCGCCGGTGAAGGTACACCGCGACCGCACCTCGCCTTCGGAGATGCCGAAGAGGGTACCGGCCCGGTCGAAGGCGTTCTCGGTGGCGTCGTTGATCGTCGCGCCGGAGCCGACGATCTGAATCGGCGCGGCGTCCCGCACTTGATCGACCTCGTATTGGTCGGCCAGCTCCTCGCCGGCCTCGCGTTCGGCGTCCGTGTAGGGCTTTGCGATATCGGGCAGATCGGACTCGTTCGGCAACAAAAGCGGCCCGTCGAGATCGAGGTCCTTGATGACCTCGACTTCCAGTTCGGTCCGACCGCTTACGTCAGTCGTATGCAGGGAGAGTTCGCCGTCGCCCTGGTTCGCATGGAGGTCGCCGACGTACAGCCCCGCGCCTTCGATCTCGACCGGACAGATCAGCGTCGCACCGGGGCGGACGTCGTTCGAATCCAGGTGGCCGTCCGTCCGCGCCGCCAGGGCGTCCTCGTCCGGCAGCCCCCAGTCGTGGGAGGCACCGATCAGGAACTGCCCGAAGTCACCGGCGTTGTGCGAGTCGGGAAACTCGCGGGACGGCGTGGTTCCGATGTTGCCGATGAACGGTTCGAGGTGTCCGAGCGCGCCGGGAATCTCGTCGGGCTTGTACAGCAAGATCGGGTGTTGCCGGGAGTTCTCGGGGAGCGCCATCGCCTCGTGGGCACGCTCCGCGAGGTCGTCGGCCCCCTCGGCGCCGACCGTGAGCCCGACGGATCGATTCTCGTCGAAGGCGACCGTGTAGCCGAACTCGAAGCCGAACGAGGAGGCGTTCGCGCCGCATTCGGCGCATCGGACCGCTTCCTCGCCGGTCCCTTCGACGACGCTTTCCGGCCACTCGGTCCCGCACTCGGGACAGACGTGATCGACGAACGGGTCGTCGCCGAAGGCGTCCTCGCGTTCGCGCATGCTGCCCGTACTGGTTGCGACGCTCGTCACGTCTACGTCCTTGATCCGGACGACCAGGGCATCGCCCGGTTCGGCGTTCTCGACGCGGATCGGACGCGTCACCTCGTGGCCGCCGCGGAATTCGGGGGTGATCATCGGCCCCCAGCAGGCCGGCGGCGTGTGTGTTCGCACCGTTCCACCGTCGGCGACGGTCCCGGCCCACTCCTGGTCGGGGCCGACGAGGCCGAGTGTGAACTGGTCGACGTCGAGTTCCGTCTGGACTTGCTGGGACATACAGATGTGTGTATGTTTCACACAGACATAAAATCAGGTGGAACCGGCGGTGCAACCGAATCGCCCCGGAGTCTCGCTATACACGTTAACATATATGTCGCCGAAGGCCGACAGCCACCGTATGCCACGCTTCCCGGAGGAGTACGACGAGTGCGAGGGGATCATCGCCCCGGACGGATCCTACGACGCCGACGCGGTGGCCGCCCTCGATCTGACCGACGAGGAACTGCGGGAAATATACGGATCGATGATACAGGCGCGTGCGCTCGAAGAACGGGGGCTAACCCTCCAGCGGCAGGGCGAGTTTCACTTCTGGATGGAGTGTCGCGGGCTGGAGGCCGCCCACGTCGGCCCGGCGGCAGCGCTCGCCGATCGCGACTGGATGAACACCGAGTGGCGTCAGTACGGGGCGCACATCCAGCGGGGGCGGCCACTCGAAGATATCCTGCTCTTTTGGCTTCGGGGCTACGAGGAGTTCGAGGCCGACACCATCGCGGAGATGGCGCCCTACGAGCGCCGAATGCCGCACATCGTCGCCGTGGGGACGCAGGTGCCACAGACAGTGGGGCTGATGTGGGGCCGCAAGCTACAGGGCAAAGACGAAGTCGGGCTGGTCGGCGTCGGCGACGGCGGCGCCAGCAAAGGTGATTTCCACGCCGGGTTGAACTTCGCCGGCGTCCTCGAGTTGCCGGTCGTCTTTCTGGTGTTCAACAACCAGTGGGCCATCTCGACGCCGGTTGAACAGCAGACCGCCGCCGAAACCTACGCGGACCGGGCGAAGGGGTACGGCTTCGAGGGGACGCTCGTCGACGGCAACGACGTCCTTGCGACCTACCGGGCGACGAAGCGGGCCATCGAGTCCGCCCGGAACGGCGATCCAATGCTGCTCGAAGCGCTGACGTATCGTCGCGGGGCCCACTCCTCCAGCGACGCGGACGACTACCGGGAGGGCGCCGATATCGAGGCCTGGCGCGAGCGCGATCCGATCGATCGCTACGAGACGTTTCTCGTCGATCGAGGGATCTTGGACCCGGGCGATTTCGACGCCATCCGGGCAGCGGCCGAAGAACGGGCGAAGGAGGCCGCCGAAAGCGCCCTCGAGGTCGCCGAGGCACAATCCCCCGAGGAAGTGTTCGATGAAGTGTTCGCGAACCCACCCGACTACATCGACGAACAGCGCGAAGAACTGATGGACCTCGTCGAGCGCCACGGCGAGGCGGTGTTCAGGTGGTGACGATGACGGCAGAGAAACTCACGCTGGTCGAAGCGGTCGCAGAGGGGATCCACGACGAAATGAAGCGCGACGAGTCCGTCGTCCTGTTGGGCGAGGACGTCGGTCGGTCGGGGGGCGTCTTCCGGGCGACGGAGGGCGTCTACGACGCGTTCGGGCCCGAGCGAGTGATCGATACACCGCTGTCCGAAACTGGCATCGCCGGGGCGGCGGTCGGGTTGGCTGCCTCTGGGATCCGGCCGATCGCGGAGATCCAGTTCATGGGCTTTAGCTACGCCGCGTTAGAGCAACTGTTTACCCGTGCCGCCCGCATGAACGCCCGCTCGCGTGGGCAGTTCCCTTGTCGGATGGTACTGCGGGCCCCCTTCGGTGGCGGCGTCCGCGCGCCGGATCTCCACGGCGAATCGATGGAGGCGATCTTCGTCCATCAACCCGGTTTCAAAGTCGTCGTCCCGAGCACGCCGCGCGACGCGAAGGGACTGCTAACGGCGGCAATCCGCGACCCCGATCCGGTGATGGTCTTCGAACCGAAGAAGATCTATCGGGCCTTCCGGGAGGACGTTCCCGAGGAGTCCTACGAGACGCCGATCGGCGAGGCCGCGATCCGACGCGAGGGCGAAGACGTCTCGATATTCACCTGGGGGGCGGTGACCCGGCCAACGCTCGAAGCCGCAGAGGCGGTCGCCGAAGACGGGATCGACCCAGAGGTCGTCGACCTGCGGACGCTCTCGCCGATGGATCGAGAGACGATCGTCGAGTCCTTCAAGAAGACCGGGCGGGCGGTCGTCGTCCACGAAGCGCCGAAAACCGGTGGCCTCGCCGGCGAGATCACTACGCTGTTGCAGGAGGAGGCGCTGTTCTATCAGGAAGCGCCGATCGAGCGCGTCACCGGCTGGGACGCCGTTTATCCGCTGTACGATCTCGAGGACTTCCAGTTGCCGAACGCGACCCGAGTCGAGGAGGCCATCCGGAGCGCCGTCGAGGAGTGAAGGCGGCGGGAGATCGGATTGGGCCTCTCGTCTCGAGCGGGGAGTCAGCGTGTGTCTCAGTCGTCGATATCCAGGTCGTCCGACGGTGCCGGGGCCGGCTCCGTTTTTTCCTTTTCGCTGTCCGAATCGACGACGCCCTCGGTCCATCGGCCACGCCGGAACCACGCGACAGCGACGAGAAAACTGAGAAACGATCCGACGGCGTAGGCGATCCAGACGCCGGCGACGCCGACGCTCGGGCCGACGTCGAGGACGAACGCCGTGCCGGGAATCGGGAGGGCGCTGAAGGCAAGCACGAGCGCGATCGGCACCCGGAACACCCACCGCGAGAGGAACGAGAGTACCATCGCGACTTTGGTCTGCCCGGCCCCGCGAAAGGCACCCTGGACGACCATCGTCCCGCCGAAGAACGCCCAAAACGGTGCGGTGATCTGCAAAAAGGCGGTCCCCTCGGCGATCACGTCGGGGTCGTCGATGAAGACGCCGAGAAAGAACTCGGGGACGAGCGCACAAGCGGCTCCGACGGCGAAGAGAACGGCCATCGTCCCGCCGGTCGCGACGTGGGTGACGCGTCTCGATCGATCGGGCGTGTTCGCGCCGAGGTTCTGGCCGACGCCGGTCGCCGTGGCCTGTCCGGCCGCTCCCGCGACGGTCCAGGAAACGGACATCAGCCGGACGCCGATGCCGTAGGCCGCGATGGCGGCCGTCCCGAAGGGCGCGACGAGGGCGGCCATCACGACCGCCGCGAAACTCCGGGCCCAGCCGTCGATCGTCGCTGGATAGCCGAGCGCCACCAGTCGGCGGAGTGTCTCGACATCGGGCCAGAGGTCGCCGGGACGCAACCGTACGCCGAACCCACCGATCAAAAGAACGTAGAGCCCGGCGACGACGGCGGCACCGCGGGCGAGAAACGTCGCCCACGCGGCGCCACGGGTACCCATCGCCGGGAACGGCCCCCATCCGAGGATGAAGAAGGGATCGATGACGACGTTGAGTCCGGCCGAGAGGATCATCAGCCACATCGCGGTCTTCGTATCTCCCGCGCCCTGCAACGAAGCGCGGAAGGCGAAAAACAGGAAAATAAACGGAAGCGAGAGGAAGATAACCTCGATGTAGGCGACCGCCTCGACGAAGACCTGTCCCTCGGCGCCGATGAAATCAAGCAGCCGCCGACGGAAGGCGTACCCGAACGTCGCGAGCGCCGCCGAAACGGCGAGTGTCAACAACAGCGTCTGGGCGACGACGCGGTCGGCACGACGGTCCTCGCCCGCGCCGACGTGCTGGGAGACGAGCGCGATCGTCGCCGCCGTGATCCCGATCGCCGTCGAGACGAACATCCACGACAGCGGGAACATGAGCGAGACGGCGGCGACGGCGTCGGGACTCACACGGCCGACCCAGAACATATCGGCGAGGTTGTAGAACGTCTGGAGGAGGTTGCCCAACACGAGCGGCCACGCGAGCCGCGCCAGTCGCGGCGCGATCGCACCCGTCGTCATGTCGACCCGCTTGCGCTGTGTCTCTGCCACCATCCGACGTTCGGCCGCGACCGAAATGAAGCCGGCGCTCGGGGAACGCGCCGGACGGATTCGGTGTGACCCGCTGGCTGGGGATTACCGGGTCGACACGTCGAGCCGGGGGGGCCCCGAGCACTGTACGATGTGATCGAAACGACGGTTCGCCCGCATCGGGACCAGTTCGATCCTCAACATGATCGCGATACAGGTGGTATGTCGCACTTCACGAAGACGGAGATCGGTGGACGGGAAAGAGCTGAAGCGAAACCCCTCGATACGGCGTCATCGAGCTCAAAGGCAGTGCCACCGGCTGTGACCTGGCGATGCCCGTTTTTTGTCGTGTCATCCGGGTCGAAAACGAACAAGGTGAATCGCCTCGGGGTCAAGTGGTTCGAGAGAGCTTCGCTCTCTCGTCATCACGAAACGGCTTCGCCGTTTCGGTCGACCCCGAGGCTTCCTGTTTCTACGACGCGCTTTGCAGACACCGAATGAGTGTCCGTAGGGAGCGCAGTCTCTACAGGCGTCGATTCGGGCCATCCCAGCCCTAACTCAGCAAAACCGCGTTGCAGGACATTCATCGCCGCATTCGCATCCCGGTCACACTCGAACCCACACGACGGACAGGAGTGTTCCCTGACCCAGATTGGCTTCGCCGTCTCCACGCCACACGACGCACACTCTTTCGTCGTGCCTCGTGCTTCGACCTGCACGACGTGACAGCCGTACAGGTCGGCTTTGTATTCGAGGAGGGTGATGAACTGTCGCCACGCCGCGTCCTGCTTGTTGCGAGCGTTGTGTGACTGTTCAAGCAGCTCCTTCACGTCCAAGTCCTCGACGAATACGGCGTCGTACTCGCGGACGAGCCATGTCGTAATCTTGTGCTGGTAGTCCAGCACCTTCCGCCGGATATGCCGCTTGACCTTCGCTACTTTTCGGCGTTGCTTCTCGTAATTGTTCGACCCCTTCTCCTTACGAGACAGCTTGCGTTGTTCGCGGCGGAGTCGGTCGTACTCGTCTTCGAGGGCAAGCCAGTCCACTGTCTTGCCGTCCGAAGTGTGGATGTAGTTGAGGATGCCGAGGTCGATTCCGACGCTGTTACTCGCATCGAGCGAGTCCACGTCGGGCTTCTCGGGCAAGTCAGCCTCGTCGGTTTCCAGACCGAAGGAGACGAACCACTCGCCCGTCGTCTCCTTTTTGACTGTGACTTCTTTGATGTCCGCTTTGTCGGGGATGTTACGGTGGTAGCGAATAGGAATGTCGCCGATTTTGGAGAGCCAGAGTGTCGCACGTCGGCCACTCGTGTTTTTGAGTTCGAAGCCAGACTGTGAAAACGTCATACTCTGGAACTCCCTCGGAGACTTCCAGTTGAGTTTCCCGACCTTGTTCCCGTTCTCTTTCTGGTCTTTGAGGTTCGAGAGGTTGTCGTAGAACCGTGTAACGGTTCGTTGCAGAGCCTTCGAGTTGACTTCTGAGAAGACGGGGAACTCGTTTTTCCAGTCGGGGAGTCGGTAGTGGTGTTTGTACGCGGAGCCGATGTCCTCGACGTCCACGTTCTCGTACTCGTAGAGGGTGTAGTTGTACGCTTGGCGATGAATGTCGATGTGCCGTTCCAGTTCACCGGCTATCTCTTGTGTCGGGTATGCGAGGTAGCGGTGACTATACTCCATCGCTGTCTCTCGATTAGAGATGTGTTCACTTAATGGCTTGTATCACAGAGTGTCGGCTTCACCCCCGGGGTCAAGTCTCGGGGCATTCGCCTCGACCGCCTGTAAAAAAGCCAGGTGTGCAAAGCATTTATATGTGGAGTAGGCAAATCATATAAGTATAATGCCAGGGCCTACCCGTCAGAGAGAGCGCACCAGCGAAGAGGAGACGGAAACTGAAGAAGAAACCGGCTGTCCCGAGTGCGAGTCCGACTCGCTGGTACGCAGCGCCGATGGGGGCGGCGAACTGGTCTGTGAGGACTGTGGGCTCGTTATCGAGGAAGAAAACATCGATCGGGGGCCCGAGTGGCGGGCGTTCAACCACTCCGAGCGCCAATCGAAATCCCGTGTCGGCGCGCCGACGACACAGACGATGCACGACAAGGGGCTGACGACCCAGATCGACTGGAAAGACAAAGACGCCTACGGCCGATCCATTTCTTCCGAAAAACGATCCCAGATGCACCGACTCCGCAAGTGGCAAGAGCGGATCCGGACCAAGGACGCCGGCGAGCGAAACCTGCAGTTCGCGCTGTCGGAGATCGACCGGATGTCCTCGGCGCTAGGCGTCCCCCGGTCGGTCCGGGAGGTCGCCTCGGTCATCTACCGGCGCGCGCTCGACGACGACCTCATCCGGGGGCGTTCGATCGAGGGCGTCGCAACCGCCGCGCTGTACGCCGCCTGCCGACAGGAGGGCATTCCGCGAAGCTTAGACGAGGTCGCCGAGGTCGCCCGCGTCGAACAGAAGGAGATCGGCCGCACGTATCGCTATATCGCACAAGAACTGTCCTTGGGACTCGAACCCGTCGATCCGGTCCAGTACGTTCCGCGCTTCTGTTCGGAACTCGGTCTGAGCGAGGAGGTCGAACAGAAGACGCGAGAGATCATCGAGGTCACCGCCGAGAAGGGCATGCTGTCGGGCAAGTCTCCGACAGGTTACGCCGCGGCCGCGATCTACGCCGCCTCGTTGCTCTGTAACGAAAAGAAGACCCAGCGGGAGGTCGCGGAGGTCGCGCAGGTGACCGAAGTCACCATCCGCAACCGGTATCAAGAGCAGATCGAAGCGCTCGGCATCCACTGATCGGCCGGGCGAGCGGTTTCGTCGGTGACCCGAACGGACAGCTCTGCGAGTGACGAGGAGCGACCGCTTGGGCTCGAAAAGCCTGGTAACCTCCGAACAGCGGGGCACTGTCTCAGTAGTCCGGGGCGCGGAGCCGCCGGTAGCGAGGTCGCGACAGCCATCGCCGACGCGGCTACAATGTTCGTGTCGATCGGTGCGCTGGGGACGTTAGTATCGAAAAAATTTGTCTTAATTTATATATTTTTGTACTGCGATAAACGCGGTAGCTCGCCACAGGGGATTGATAGAGATACGAGCGCATACCCCCGCCTTCCCGTGAGTGACGAGTGTTCCGACGCTCTGTCGGAACCGAGGAGCGAACAGGC
>UEZA01000040.1_pt1 | contig 13047 bp, 9 predicted proteins | sample 1903731 | NCBI WGS metagenome assembly UEZA01 (sample SAMEA4776353, study PRJEB27445) | saltern metagenome | biome: Hypersaline environment; feature: solar saltern; material: Pellet | place: Spain | collected 2012-08 | depth 0 m | reverse complement strand
CGGCATTCCTGCTGAACCGCTCTTCCGATCTCGCCTGTCGGAAGGTGCGACGGTCGTCGCGGGCGGTGACACACTCGACCGGCCGGGCTACTTCATCGAGCCGACGATCTTTACTGACGTGGACCGGACGAACCGGATCGCCTGCGAGGAGATCTTCGGGCCGGTGCTCTCGACGCTCACGTTCAGCGAGACCAGCGAGGCGGTCTCGATCGCCAACGGCGTCGATTACGGGCTCGTGGCCGGCGTGTTCACGAACGATCTGACCCGGGCCCACCGGCTGACCCGCGAACTCGAGGCCGGCAACGTCTACGTCAACAAGTGGTTCGGCGACACGAACCAGACGCCGTTCGGCGGGTACAAACAGAGCGGGATGGGCCGCGAGAAGGGCCTCGAAGCGCTCGATTCGTACCTTCAAACCAAGAACATCGCGATCGAACTCGGCGACGGCGGCGATCTCCCCGGGGCCTGATCGACCCGCGCTATCGTTACGATTCAAGCGGAGAGACGGATGTTTTCGTTTGGCTATCCGAAAATGCAGAGTCAAAAAATCGGGTGCGGCGGTGTGTTTTCGAAAGCCGAAGACGAGACGCCCCGTCAGTCGCTCGACGCGGGATTCAACGCCGCACGTGTGACGTCCCGGGAGTCGGACTCGGCGAGCGCATCGTCGACATCCTCGAGGTTGAAGTGGGCGTCGATGAGGTCCTCGTAGGGGTACTTGTCGACGTTCTTTTCGAGGAACCGGAGCGCACGCTTGAGGTACCACGGCTGGTATCGGACGGCAGATTTGATCGTCAGCGCCGAACGTGTGAGCGATCCGGGATCGAAATCGGTCATTTGTCCCGGACTCACGTTCCCGATCTCGAGGTACCGGCCACCGTCCCGAAGCAGGTGGATCCCCTCGGAGAACGCATCGGGAACGCCGGCGACCTCGACGCCGACATCCGCGCCGACGCCGTCGGTCAACTCGCGGACGCGCTCGGCACGGGCGTCGACCGAGTCGTACTCCCGGAAATCGATGACGTGATCCACACCGAACTCGCGGGCCCGCTCGATCCGTCCGTCGATACCTTCGATCACGATCGTTTCCGCGCCCCGCTCTTGGGCGATCGCGATCGTGTTCAGACCGAGGCCACCGGCCCCCTGAACGACGACCGTGTCGTCGTACTCGACACCGATCTTGTCGAGGCCGTACAGCATCTGTGAGAGCGCACAGTTCGCCCCGGCCGCAATCGAGGGGTCGAGCCCCTCGGGCACCTTGTAGAAGTACTGGTCGGGGTGGATGAAGTAATGCGTCGCGAACGTCCCGTGGAAGTGTGGCGACTCCTCGGGTGGCTTCGACCAGTTCTCGTAGGCGTTCTGACAGAGGTTGAATTGGCCCTGCTGACACGAGGAGCAGCGTTGACAGGTGATGTAGTACGCCGGCGCGACCAGATCACCCTCCTCTATCGGGTCACCCGCGTAGTCCGTCTCGACGCCCTCACCGAGTTCGCTCACCCGACAGAGGACCTCGTGGCCGAGGACACCCTCGTTTACTTCCGGGTGATGTCCCCGCCAGATATGAAGTTCGGAGCCACAGACGTTGGCCTGTTCGACCTCAGTCAGTACGGCGCCCGGTTCCGGCTCGGGAACCTCGTATTCCTGTATTTCGACGTTTTCCGGCTCGGATAGGTACGCCAGCTTACCAGTAGGTCTGTCTCCCATGTCATCCGCTACTTCGAGGAGTGTATTCAATTTTTTGCAGATTCTATTGCGCGCCGCCAAAAGAGGATCACTCGACGAGGGGCGCGGGCGGGTTCGCCGAAAGGTAGTCCTCGTAGAACTCTTTTATGACCCGAATCTCGTCGACTTTCGCCGTCCGGCGGGTGAGATCACTGACGGCGAGGCTGTCCTCGATCGAACCGTTGTCGATGATCCAGTAGGGCGTATAGATTAGTTCGATGTCGTCGATCTCGTACTCGTTGAGTTTTATGGCCCGATACTTCCGGGACATGTACTCGAAGATCCAGCCGCTCCACTCGTCTCTCGCCTCGGCTTCGGTAACCTGTGGTTCGATCCGAACGTTCCGCTCGACGTCCTGGAGGTGACTGTCGGGGAGGTCGACGTCGACCTCCCCGATGTCACCCGAGACTGCATCGACGCCGGCAAGGAACTTGTGGGTCTCGGTGTTCCGGAGCCGCTTGTAGACGACCGACGTGTAGATGATGTAATCGGGGTAGTACACGATGTAGACCGTCGGATCGCTCGGGCCGCTACCGCGACCGAACGTATCGGCGAGCAGGTGTCGTAGATACCGCCTCGTACTCAAATTCCGGGTGTGTTTGATCGCCTCCGCCTTGTCGAGGCGTCGATCGAACGTCCTGATTTCCATGCGCGATTCAACGAGAAGCGCGGGGATAAACGCCACGACGAGGGCTGCCCGAGAGCGCGGCTACTCGGGGGCGTTCGTGATCCAAGGGCTATCACACGGGCGGCCGAAAAAATCGGAAACAGGCTTTTCGATCAGTCGTCGTCCGACGGGGCGGGATCCTCGGGGCCTGGTGCCGAGGAGCCCTCGGACTGCTGGACGAGGCGTTCCTCGGCCGAAAAGACCTTTTCGAGGTGTTCGTCGGACGGCGGGTCGGTGACGAAACTAACTGCGAAGGTGGTGGCGACGCTCACCGTGAAGCCGATGCCAGTCGAGGCGAAGGGGTTCTGATTGAACGGATAGATGCCCTCGAACAGGCCGGCTTGGGGACCGAGATGGAGCCCGAAGAACACGAGGAACCCGAGGATCGTCGCCGCGTAGGCTGCGGGTACCGTGGTCCGTCGCCACAGGCTGCCGATCATGTAGGGACCGCCGAACGACGAGATGATACCGCCGATGCCGGTCCACAGCAGGATGACGAGGAACTCCGGCGGCGTCATCACGGCCAAGACGGCGGCGATGACGAGAGCGACCGTCGAGATCCGGGAGATGAGAAGCGTGCGCTGCAGTACGTCTTCGTCCTCGGGGTCACCGCCTTGCCATGGGACGTAGGACTTCCGGTAAAGATCGTTCGCGAAGATCTGTGAGAGCGCGATGATGAGTCCGTCGGCGGTCGAGATGATCGCACTCAGGATCGCCACGCCGAGGAACGCGGCCACGATCGGATGGAAGCTCTGGACGAACAGCATCGGGATGATCTGGTCTGCGGCCTCGACTTCGATACCCTGGGCGGCACCCAGGACGCCGCCGAGATACATCAGCGGGAGGAAGATGCCGACAACCGACGCGACGAGCATGAACCGGCGGATGTATCGGTTGCTCTTGATCGCGAAGAACTTGTTCCCGAGGTGTGGCTGTGCGGTAAAGCCGATGTGTCCGATAACTAAGAGCAGTATTGCCCACCAGCTGTGGAAGACCGGACTGTCGGTGTTCGTGTGACTGTCCCACTGTAGACTGCCATCGAGCGCTGCGTTGACGGCGCCGATTCCGCCATCCATTCCGAACCCGATCAGGAACATAATGAAGATGAGGACGGTGATCGCGACCATCATTCCCCCCTGAACCGCGTCGGTCAGAATGTCTGCGTGTGAACCGCCGAGCGACAGATAGAGGAGCAACAGGCCGCCCGCGATCCAGATACCGCGGCCGTACTCAACGCCGAGGATGACGTCGAACATCTGTCCGGCTGCCGTGATCTGGGCCATCGCGTAAAACAGCAAAAACAGCGACAGAAGTGCGGTGATGACCCGCAGTCCGGGCGCCTGGAATCGATCGCCGAGGAAGTCCGGAACCGACTGGGAATTGAACCGGTCGCCGACCTTCTTCGAGACGCGGGCGACGATCAACATCCCGCCGAAGATCCCGATCGGATACAGCATCGCGTAGTAGCCGGCCTTGAAACCGACGGAGTAGCCGAGCGCCGGAATGCCCATGAACGTCGCACCGCTGGCGACGGTAGCGGCGTACGCGAGAGCGAGCGCGAGAAAGCCGAATCCGCCCCTCGCCGTCGCGTACTCGTCTTGGGAACTGCTCCCGCCACCACCACCGCCTTCGACGCGCTTGTAGCCCCAATACCCGAAGCCGAGCATGAGGGCGACGTACCCGATGAGGAAGATCCAGCCCCACCGAACTACTTCCGCGGATCCAATTCCTGACTGAAGGATGAATTCTTGTATCATAGGTTAGGGTGTGGTTGGGTTTCGTTGAGTCGTGTTACGTTTGGGACTTTTTTTCGTGCTGGTCCATCTCTCGCTGTTCGAGGAACTGCTCGATCTTCGTCACCCACAGGACCGCGAACAGTACGAAGGCTGTCGACGTGATCGCCAGTATTTGTAGTACGTTCACACCCAGTATGGTAACAGTTGTATTATTTATTATTTTTGGTTTAGGTGATATAAATTCGAGGAAAAGAACGTGAAAGTTAATTCCGAAGGACCCGATCCGGCACCGAAATCGACAGTTCAACTGATCACGTTGCGTCTTGTTTGTTCGGTCACAGCGCGATAATTAAATTTACGCAATCGGATCGACGGTGTCCGGGTCGTTTGCGAACGACGGACCGCCCAGCCCAGAGCGATCAACTGTACACTGCCATCCGTCGCCGTTGAGAGACTGATCGTACCAGTCGATCGCGGGCAGCTACTCAACGTATGCGTGCCTGGAGGCGCGCACCCCTCGCTGGCGTTTCCGACCGGCAGATAGAATTGCCTGTTCGATAGTATCGAACAGAATATTGAGCGCGATGCTTCATCCCTGTTGGTACCTCCAACACGGCGCATTAGCCCGTCAGTTCGGCGTCGTCCGAATCAACGCACAATCAACGCTACGGCAACGTCAACCGGCCACACGTCGGCCACGTACGAGTGGTCGACGACAGGGTACTCCCTCGGTCGAAGACACGAGAGTTCACGAAAACCGGATGTTGAGTTCGATCTCGTTGACCGCTCCGAGGATTCGGTTCGGAATCGCACGCTCGAAGCGTTCCTCGGTGAATCGGTGTGAGGGACCGCTGACGCTTATCGCTCCGATCACCCGTTCGCTCGCGTCCATGATCGGGACGCCGACGGAGCGGAGCCCTTCGGTGCTCTCCTCGTCGTTTTGTGCGAAGCCGCGCTCGCGGACCCGCTCGAGTTCCGCCTCCAGAGTCGGCCTCGACGTGATCGTGTTGTCGGTCCGACCCGGAAGCCCCGCTTCCTCGAGCACGGCCTCGCGACGCCGTTCGTCCATGAACGCCAGAATCGACTTCCCGGCCGAAATCGAGTTCAGCGGAACCCGTTTACCGATGCCGGAGTCGGTCTCGACCGCGTTCTCGCCGGTCGCCCGGTAGACGTAGACTCCCTGGGTGTGTTCCTCAACGATGAACTGTGCCCGTTCGCCGGTCGTCTCGGCCAGTGTATCGACCTTCGTTCGGATCAGATTCGCCTGCGGCCAGCGGTCTCTCACTGCTCGGCCGATCGTCAGAAACTGTAGCCCGAGGCTGTATAGTGTCCCGTCTTTGACGGCGTACTCCTCGCGCTCTAGCGTCTGTAAGTGGGCGTAGACGGTGCTTTTCGATACGTCCAGTTTGTCGGCCAGCGCGGTGACCCCGATGGGCCCGTGATCGGCGAGCGCTTCGATGATCGAGAGCAGCAGCCGATCGGATTTGATACCCCCGGATCTGTCAGCGCCAGTTTCCATACTGTTGTGAATAAACGTATTGAATAATAATGTTTGGTATCATCGTATATTATTTGCTACGCGAAGAAGGTCAGTAGACGTCTCTACACGGCAGTTTGACCGCGATTATATCCGAAACAGGGTTCTCAGCAGGCAACGGATGGAAATAAGTGAGTGTATTGTTCGCTACAATTGAACCGAATATTTAGAAGAGATTCTATCCCGCATCGATGGCTGTAACCAACGGGCAGACAGGGAGAGCGGTAGGGTTTAGGTAAATAACAAACAATATTATCCGTGTTAGCGAATCATTGGCAGCTTCATAATTGCGGTCGACAAGCGGCTGGAACTGTGATATTAGGGACAAGCTTTGAGCACCGGTATGAATGGCAAATTTCTTTTATTTCTATTATCTGTATGTATTTCGTTATTTGAGTGGAAAATATTGCAGAAAGATCAGGAAATTAAAGTCAAGATAATATTGCTATTTTCTTTCGTTTTCCCCTATATTTTATACTTGTTAGCCGTATTGTCTCTATTATCTAGAAACAAGTCGCTTCTCCAAACCCAATTTACCGAATTATGTATGTTAGTATAAAATATGAGTACATTTAATTTTCCTGTTTTATTAAACAGTGAATTCCTGAAAACGGCCGACGCCACCGCTGAAAAGAGTGTGCATCGATTCGACTATGGCGAACAGGTTTATTGACCCACGAACACATCCGCTTGCACGGCACCGACGGCTATTCGTTATCGGAGCTGAGACATGACCTTGATCAGTGTCTGAGAGACAGCTGGAAGGAGCACCGAATGACAGCTCTGGTAGAGACATTCAGAGAGCGTGGATACGCACTGGCTCTCGGAGAGAGGAAGTCACGGGAGCGAACGACTCGGTGTTCCCAGGGCTGTAGCAGGTGCGCAAACGCACCCTCGACGAAAACTCTATGGAGCCGTTTCTCGGCAGAATCGGTTATCCGCGTCGCATCATGCGGAAACTCGATGCGGACGTGAGATCCACTGGGACGGCGAAATTTCTCTTTCAGCCTATTGAAGAAAGTAGAAGAGACGGATTACCGGCGAGTCGAACCGATCGCCTCCTGGCCACCGGCCACGGTCTTATGATGCATCGCCCCTAGAACGTGTGCATGGAACTCTATCGCCGGGATATCCGACAGGACGTCCAAGAGCTCGGCGCGCTCGTTGGAGACGTGATCGCCAATCAGGCGTCGGCGGAGGCGCTCGAAACGGTCGAGTCACTCAGAACGGCAGCGATCGCGTATCGGGACGGGGACGTCGAGACACGCGAGGAGATCCGATCGATTCTTAATGGCCTCGATCCGGCGGATGAGTTGACGGTTGCACGTGCTTTCACGACGTACTTCGAGTTGATCAATCTGGCCGAAGAGCGCGAGCGGGTTCGGGCACTCCGCGAACAGTCCCAGGCAGCGGTTCCGGACGAGGGACTCGAAGAGGCGTTCGAGGCACTCAACGAGGTCGACAGCGAAACAAGAGTCCGCGTCTGTGAAGACGTCCTGATACAGCCGACGTTTACCGCACATCCCACGGAAGCGCGCCGCAAGACGGTAAACACGAAGCTTCGAACCGTCGCCGAAATCGTCGAGACGCTGGACGAACGGCTGCTGACCGACGAGGAAACCACACGGCTCGAACGCGAGTTACAGGCGGAGGTGACGAGCCTCTGGCAGACCCCCCAGATCAGAGAGCGACGGCCGGAGCCACGGGACGAGGTTCAGAACGTCCAGTGGTACTTGGAACACGTCCTTTTCGACGTCGTCGGCGATGTCTACCGGACGATCTCGGAACTCTCGCCGGAGTCACAGTCGGTCCCGAAGCTCCTCGAGTTCCGTTCGTGGGCCGGAAGTGATCGGGACGGCAATCCCTACGTGACGCCCGACGTGACCTCGGAAACGCTCGACCGACAACGCACTGTCGTGATCGAGAAGTATCGCGACCGGATCACCGCTCTTTCGAACACGCTCACACAGGACGGGACCCGGATCGACGTAAGCGAGGACCTCGAACGATCGATCGAGGCCGACAAAGAGCGTCTTCCCACGACCGCTACGGACGCTGAAACCCGGTATCCGGACGAACCTTATCGACAGAAGCTGCTGTTAATGTACGAGCGTCTCGACCGCGTCGGGGACGTCCGCCCGGGCGGTTACGGGGAAGTCGACGAGTTCCGGGACGACCTTACGTTGCTGGCGGCGGACCTCCGGGCAAACGACGCTGACGACGTCGCCACGACACATCTCGATCCGCTCGTTCGGACCGCCGAAACGTTCGGATTCAATCTGGCGAGCCTCGATCTCCGAGATCACCGACAGAACCATACGATCGCTGTCGCCGAGGTACTCGCCCGGGAGGGCGTCGATTACGAGTCGATGAGCGAATCCGAACGCGTCGAGTTTCTCACCGACGCGATCCGTCGATCGCCGACGATTATCGATTTCGACGCGACCGACGAGTGCTCGGAGACGACGGCCCGGGTCCTCGAACGGTTCGACACGCTTGCCGACTGGCAACGGGAGTACGGCACCGACCCGATCGATACCTACTGCATCAGCATGTGTGAAGAGCCCTCACACGTTCTGGAGGTCCTCTTTTTGACGAATGAGGCCGGCGTCGTCGACGTGCCGGGATACAGCGGGATCGACATCGTTCCACTTTTAGAAACCGAAGCCGCTCTTTCGGGCGCTCGTCGTATAATGGGAACGCTGTTCGAAAACGAAGCCTATGCCGACGCTCTCGAAGCCCGCGGTGGGACACAGGAGATCATGCTCGGCTATTCGGACTCGAACAAAGAGAACGGCTATCTCGCCGCCCAGTGGTCGCTGTACCGCAATCAAAAGCGACTCGGCGAGATCTGTGATGATTACGACGTCGAGATGCGGCTGTTTCACGGCCGGGGCGGTTCGATATCCCGCGGTGGCGGTCCCATGAACGACGCGTTACTCGCGTTGCCCCCGGAGACGGTTACTGGCGACGTGAAGTTCACAGAACAGGGCGAGGCCATCGCCGAGAAGTACGCCAACCCGGCGATCGCCGAACGTGAACTCGAACAGATGCTCAACGCCCAGATCAGGGCCCGATTGCGAGCGATCACCGGGGCTGGCGAGCGGGTCAGCCCGGAGTGGTTCGACGCGATGGAGACGGCCGCCGACGCCGCCCGGACAGCGTACCAGGACCTGCTTTCGACGGAGGGCTTCCTGGAGTACTTCGGTCGCGCGACACCGATTTCGGTCATCGAAGACCTCAACCTCGGCTCGCGGCCGGCGTCCCGAAGCGGCGAGCGAACCGTCGAAGACCTGCGGGCCATCCCGTGGGTGTTCGCCTGGACCCAGACCCGGTGTCCGATCACGGGCTGGTACTCGCTTGCGACTGGACTCGACGCCTATCTGGAAGCGGGCGGCGATGTCGGGACGCTCGAAGAGATGTACGACGAGTGGCCCTTCTTCAGAACGATGCTCGACAACGCCGCGCTGGCGCTGGCACGTACCGAAATGGAGATCGCAGCCGAGTACGCGGAACTCGTCGACGAGGAACTCCGGGAGCGGATATTCGGACAGATCGAATCGGAGTACGAGCGGGCTGTCGAGTTGGTTCGATCGATCACCGGCCGTGAGTCGCTCGTCGGACGCGGCTGGCTCGCCGAGAGTATCGATCGTCGTAACCCGTACGTCGACCCACTCAATCTGTTGCAGATCCGACTTCTCGATCGGGATGACCGCTCGGAGGTCGAAGAACGGTCGCTCCGGCTGACGGTGAAAGGAATCGCCGCGGGCGTGAAAAACACGGGATAATTATAAGAATCTGCGATCGGACCGTCCGTCATGACGAGTGTACGCGATCTCTCGCTGTCTGAACTGCGACGCGACCTCCATAGCCACCCCGAAGCCGGCTGGACGGAGTTCCGGACGGTGGCGCTCGTCGCCGAAGAACTCGACGAACGCGGATACGAGTTGGCTCTTGGCGCCGAAGCAGTCGACATCGACGAACGCCTCGGCGTGCCGGACGCCGACGAGATACAGCGCGCACGGGATAGAGCCGAAGACCTCGGCGCTCCCGAGACGTACCTCGATCGGATGGGGGCCGTAACCGGGCTCGTTGCCGAGAAGACGTTCGGCGACGGGACGGGACCGGTCGTGGGGGTTCGGGTCGATACCGACGCCCTGGAGATCACCGAATCGGGTGATTCGGACCACAGACCACAGCGGGACGGGTTCGCGAGCCGACATCCCGGTGAAATGCACGCCTGTGGCCACGACGGTCACACGAGTATCGGCGTCGGTATCGCGCGGAAACTCGACAAGGACGCGGAGTTCGCCGGGACGGTGAAGCTACTCTTCCAACCGGCCGAGGAGGGCGGGAGGGGAGGACTACCCATGAGCCGGACCGACCACCTCGCCGATATCGACCACTTCATTGGGATCCATCTCGGGCTTGGCAACGAGACTGGAAAGATCATCGCAGGGTACGACCGACCGCTCTCGAACGCGAAGATCGACGTCGAATTCCGCGGCGAGTCGGCCCACGCCGGCAAGGCCCCTGACGAGGGACGGAACGCGCTGCAGGCGGCGACAGCGGCGATCCAGAACCTCTATTCGATCCCACGGCATCAGGCTGGGGCGACACGGATCAACGTCGGCCGCGTCGAATCGCCGAACGTCCAGAACGCGATCTCGGATCTCGCCCGGATGCGGGTCGAGGTACGCGGTGAGACCGCCGAACTGAACGAGTACATGCTCGATTCCGCCAGACGGATCACCGAACACGCCGCGGGCATGCACGAGGTCGAATACGAGACGTCGCTGTACGGCAAGACGACGACATTCGAGGCCGACGACGAGCTCGTCTCGACCGTCGCCGACGCCGCCCGGTCGGTCGATTCGGTCACGACCGTCGCCGAGCGAGAACAGATGACGGTGAGCGAGGACGTCTCGTATCTCATCAAGCGCGTTCAAGCGGAAGGCGGCGACGCGACGTTCGTCGGGATCGGCGCGGATCATCCGTCGGGCCATCACACTCCGCGGTTCGACATCGACGAAGACGCTCTCGAGATCGGTGTCGACGTGATCGTCGAATCGCTTGAAGCTCTCTCAGGAGGATCACCGGACGAAAGCTGAGGAGTTCAGCTCGCCGGGTACATGCTGCCGGGCGGAAGTATAGAAGCCCTCACAGGGAATCGGTAGGACGGACCTGATCTATCCGAAGTCAGTTCCGTCGCACCGAGCACCGATACGGTCGAACTGGTATGCAAAACACCAACAGAGGCACCGGCGCTATTCGAACACCGCGATCGATCGTCCCTCACTGAGTTCGACTCGCCGTGGACGACGTATGATCGAATTATAGCCCGAGACCGAGTGGGGGTCAAACCACACGTCTTCATCGCACTCCACTTTCGATTGGCCGGTGGACTTGCCACTCACTATCGGGGAAACGCTGCCGCTAGCCCGACCACCACACTAGAAGAACAGTTCTGCATCATCGCCATGCTGCCGCCGAGCGGCTGGTAGTGCGGCAACATCGGATGCGGAATGTGGATTCCGAGGGCCATCAGCCCGTGGGCCAACAGCACGTAGCCGAGCACGACGAAGAGAGCGCCGAGGACCCGGTGCAGCCGACGCCGATGGACCGCGTCGACCGCCTCGATGAGCGTCCCGTAGAGGAAAACGGCCGGAATCGTCCCGATTCCGAGTGCCGCCAGCGCGACCGCGCCCGAAACCGCCGAGCCGGTGGCGAAGGCGAACAGATACGCGGGGTACAGGATCGGACACGGAAGCAATCCGTGGAGCGCTCCGAGCCCGACGATACCCGGGCTGTTGACATAGCCGTGTATTCGGGCAGCGATCCAGTTCGTCACCCGCCCGACGCCCGGGATTTCGATCCCGGCCGCCCCGCCTCCGAAGAGGTACTTCACGCCGGCCGCGATGACGAACAGGCCGATCGCGATACCGACACCGCCCCGGAGGAGGTCGGCTGTCGCCGTCAGCTGATCGGCGGTGACGAAGACGGCACCCCCGAGCGCGCCGAAGGCTGCGCCCAAAACGGTGTAGCTCGTCGCACGTCCCACGTTGAACAGCGCGTGTTGGCGCACCTCATAGAGGGAGAGGTGGCTCCGTCGACCGCGGCGTGTCCCACCCGCCGTCCCGCCGTCCGGGCGTGGTTGCATCCGCTCGGAATACATGGTGACGAGCGGACCGCACATCCCGATACAGTGGGCACCGCCGAGCAGCCCGATAGCGAGGAACAACAGCACGTCCACGCGGAGTATGGCTTCGAGCATTCCAGTCAGGTGCCGTTTGGGAGCCGACACCATTAGCGATTCTGGTGTGAACGGCCAAAGAGTCGGCCGAACGGTCGGCCGGCGGATCGCGAGGTACGTCACTACGTTTTTGTGCGATGGTAGCGATATCTACCGCACATGACGGGACTACTCGACCACACGATGATTCGTGTCAGCGACCTCGAGGAATCGGTCGACTGGTACGAGACGCACCTGGACTACGAAGAGAAGGACCGATACGAGGGCGAGGGCTTCACCATCGCCTATCTCGGTCCCGAGGACATGGGTGACGCCGAAGCGATGTTGGAACTCACGAGCAACGAGGGCCAAGACGAGGTCGAGATCGGCGACGCCTGGGGCCACATCGCCGTCCGCGTCCGCGATCTGGAGGCTTCATACGAGGAACTGATGGACGGCGGCGTGGACGACTACCGCGATCCCGAATCCTGCGGCGGCCGGTACGCCTTCGTGAAGGACCCCGACGGCCACGAGATCGAACTCGTAAAGCGAGAGGAAGGATCGCGGTGGAGCCTCGATCACACGATGATCAGAGTCGAGGACGCCGACGCGGCGATCGGCTACTGGGTGCGGAAATTCGAGTACGTCGACGTGGGACGCTGGGAAGCCGACACGTTTGCGAACTTCTTTTTGGAACCCGAAGACGCGCCGGACGAGGCGATGAACCTCGAGTTGACGTACAACTACGACGGCCGGAGCTACGCCGACGGCGACGGCTGGGGCCACCTGTGCGTTCGCGTCGACGACCTACAGGCGGACTTCGAAAAGCTGGCGCTACGGGAGATCCCGGTCGATCGGGATCCGGAGGCGTGTGACGACATGTACGCCTTCGTCGAGGACCTCGAAGGTCACGAGATCGAACTGCTGGAGCGGGACCCGAACGCGGATTCGCTGTTCCCCTTCTGAGCCGCCTGCGACCGGACCGGACGTTCAACTCACGCTTCTTTGTGGGCCCGGGACCTACTCGCCGATCTTGATGATGCCCTCGTCGTAGAACGATTCGAGCTCGTCCTCGGAGGCGGTCGTCCGATCGAGCAACACCTCGAGGGTGTCCTCACCCAGATGGGGGCCTGTGCTTTCGACGCGACCGGGGGTT
>UEZA01000030.1_pt1 | contig 13705 bp, 14 predicted proteins | sample 1903731 | NCBI WGS metagenome assembly UEZA01 (sample SAMEA4776353, study PRJEB27445) | saltern metagenome | biome: Hypersaline environment; feature: solar saltern; material: Pellet | place: Spain | collected 2012-08 | depth 0 m | reverse complement strand
CGTCGAGTACGCAATATTTTCGCGTGCCGGCTTCACGGAGAGCCTCCGTACTGCTGCCGAGGAGCGCGACGACCTCCGACTCTTCGAACTCAACGACGTGGTCGGCGTGCTCCGGGAGTGACCTCCCCCCTGTCGTTCATGCCGGGAATCTCACCTACCGGATTTCCAGATCCTCGCCGAGGGATCCGCGGCGACAGGAGGTGGGCTCCTCGACCCACAGCACAGACAGCTAGAGACGAACTCCACGAATACTGCGCGCTCAACGAAGCGGAGACAATCCGTTCGAAGTATCCGATCCCGATACGCACAGCGGACGCTACGACCATCATCCCGTCAGAACCCAACGACTTATGCGGCCGGTTCGGGTATAGAAAACGATGAGCCAGCGGGCGCTCGCCGAATCCGATCTCGACGCCAGCGCCGCGAGGCGAGGGTTCGTCCGCGCCAGCGTCGTCAACGTCCTCGGGAACGCGATCAAGATCGTCGTCGAGGCCGCCGTCGGGATCGCGTTCGGCTCCGTTGCCCTCTTAGCCGACGCGGCCCACTCGGTCGCCGATCTCGTCGCGAGTGTCGTCGTGTTGGTCTGGGGGCGCAGCGTCTACACCGATCCCGACGAGACCCACCCGCACGGCCACCAGCGGATCGAGCCACTGGCGGCACTGTTCGTCGGCAGCGTCGTCGTCTTGCTCGGGTTGAATCTGCTCTACGAATCGGCCCGGGGGCTGATCGAGGGGCCGACTGTCGTCTTCAGTCCGCTGTTGCTCGGCGCGTTGGGCTTTGCGATGGTGGATATGTACCTCCTGTACTGGTATACGGTGCGCGTCAACGAGACGGTCGGATCCTCGGCGCTTTCCGCGCTCGCCGTCGACTGTCGCAACGACATCTACACCTCCGTCGCTGCCCTAGTCGGCGTCGTCGGCGTCTTCTTCGGCGCGCCCGTCCTCGATGCGGCCGCCGGCGGACTCGTCAGCCTGCTGGTCGTCTATCAGGGCGTCGAGATCGGCCGCGAGAACGTCTCGTATCTGATCGGGGCGGCCCCGAGCGACGAACAGCGCCGGCGGATCGTCGAGACGCTGCGCTCGCATGCGGCCGTCTCGGGCGTCCACGACCTGGTCGTCTTCTACGACGGCACCGACCTCGAAGTCGAAGCCCACGTCGAGGTCGACGGCGAGTTGACGCTCGTCGAGGCTCACGACATCGAGACGGAACTCGTCATGGCGCTGCACGAACTGGACGACATCGGTGACGTGCATCTCCATCTCGATCCCGCCGGGATCGGCGAGTGGAAGGACGCAAACGGCGACTGACCGGCCGCGATCGTCGCTTTCGGGGCGAGCGCTTCTCGAAAGCCAAAAGACAGCCGACGCCGTGAGACCAGACATGACTTCGGAGAAGATCGTCGAGGTAGCCAAGCGCCGCGGCTTTTTCCTGCAGTCCTTCGGCGCCTACAGCGGCGTCTCGGGCTTTTACACGTACGGGCCGACCGGCGCACCGCTGAAACAGAACGTCGAGGACGTCTGGCGGGACCGCTTCGTCGTCCGGGAGGGCAACCAGGAGATCGACGCGCCGACGATCATGCCCGAACCCGTCTTCGAGGCCTCGGGGCATCTCGATACGTTCGACGACATGCTCGTCGCCTGTCCCGAGTGCGAGGAGAGCCACCGGGCCGATCACCTGATCGAAGACGAGACCGATCTGGAGGACGCCGAATCGCTGCCGACGGAGCGCGTCGAGGAACTCATCGCCGAACACGGGGTCGTCTGTCCGACCTGCGGGAGCGCGCTCGAAGGCGTCTCCGTCAACGACTTCAATCTCATGTTCGGGACCAACATCGGCCCGGGATCGGCCTCGCCGGGCTATCTGCGCCCCGAGACGGTCCAGGGGATCTTCGTCGAGTTCCCGCAGTTCAAAGAGTACGCCCGCAACCAGTTGCCCTTCGGCGTCGCCCAGATCGGCCGGGCCTACCGCAACGAGATCAGCCCCCGTCGATCGATCATCCGGACCAGAGAGTTCACCCAGGCCGAACTCGATCTGTTCATCGACCCCGAAGAGGACCGCCCGGACCTGAGCGACGTCGAGGACGTGACGCTGCCGCTGTACTCGGCCCCCGACCAGCAGACCGACGACGGCGGCCTCGAGACGATGTCGCTGGCCGAAGCGGTCGAAGGGGGGCCGGTCGAGAGCGAGTGGGTCGCCTACTATCTCGGCATCGCCAGGGAGTGGTACGAGCGGGTCGGCCTCGACATGGACCGCTTCCGGTTCCGCCAGCACCTCTCGGGCGAGCGGGCCCACTACGCCAGCGACTGTTGGGACGCCGAGGCCGAGATCGACGGCAACTGGATCGAACTGGCGGGCTTTTCGTACCGCTCGGACTACGACCTCCGGAAACACGGCGAGCACTCCGGCGAGGACTTCACGATCTTCAAGGAGTACGACGAACCCAAGACCGTGACGCGGGCGACGGTCGACCCCGACATGAGCACGCTCGGCCCCGAGTACGGCTCGGCGGCCGGCGACATCGCGGCCGAACTCGAAGCGCTGGCCGAACGCGATCCCGAGGCGTTCGAGGGCGAGGACGTAACGGTCGAAGTCGACGGCGAGGGCTACGACGTGCCCCTCGAACTGGCGAACTTCCGGATGGAAGAGCGCACCGAGAACGGCGAGCACATCACCCCCCACGTCGTCGAGCCCTCCTTCGGCGTCGACCGACTCGTCTACGCCATCCTCCATCACGGCTACCGGGAGGACGAGGTCGACGGCGAAGAGCGGGTCTATCTCGAACTCGATCCGAAGGTCTCGCCCACGACGGTCGCCGTCTTCCCGTTGATGGACCGCGAGGGCATGGACGAGTACGCCGAGGACCTCGAGGCGGAGCTCCGAAGCGCCGGCTTCACGACCGAGTACGACGACTCCGGGGCGATCGGTCGCCGATACCGCCGCCAGGACGAGGTCGGCACGCCGTTCTGTATCACCGTCGATCACCGGACGCTGGAGGACGACACCGTGACTGTCCGCGAGCGCGATTCGACCGAGCAGCGCCGAATCCCCGTCAACGAACTGTCGGGCGTGCTCCGCGAGCTGCGGGACACTGATCGGTCGTTCGGGGACTTCTCGGAGTACGAACTGGTCGAGTAATATCGCGAACTGCGGGAAGTAAATCGCTGTTTTCGGGTCCGCGTCGGCGTTTCCAAAAGAGAGCCGGTCAGTCGGCCGTCTGGGCGACTTCTTCGGCCTCTTCGTCCTCGATGTAGTACTCGTCGAGGAGCTCCTCGTCGATCCGGTTGAGCGCCTCGCGGGGCAGCCCGCTCAGGAGGTCCCACACGATGTCGAGCGTCTCGGCGACGTCCCGGTCCGTGTCGTAGCCCTGCTGGACGAACTCCGCCTCGAAGGCGTCCGCGAAGTCGAGGTACTTGTTGTCGAGTTCCGAGAGCGCTTCCCGGCCGACAATGTTCACCAGGTCGCGGAGGTCCTCGCCCTCCGCGTACGCGGCGTACGCCTGGTCGGAGACGTCGGCGTGGTCCTCGCGGGTGAAGCCCTCGCCGATACCGTCGTCCATCAGCCGCGAGAGGCTCGGCAGGACGTTGACCGGCGGCTCGATACCCTGGCTGTTGAGGTCCCGATCGATGTAGATCTGACCCTCGGTAATGTAACCGGTCAGGTCCGGGATCGGGTGGGTGTCGTCGTCGCCGGGCATCGTCAGGATCGGGATCTGGGTGACGGATCCCTCGCGACCCTCGATACGGCCGGCCCGCTCGTAGAGCTGGGCGAGGTCGGTGTACATGTAGCCGGGATAGCCACGGCGGCCCGGCACCTCTTCGCGGGCCGCGCCGATCTCCCGCAGCGCCTCACAGTAGTTGGTCATGTCCGTCAGGATCACCAGCACGTGGTAATCCTTCTCGAACGCCAGATACTCGGCGGTCGTCAGGGCCATCCGCGGGGTGACCGTCCGCTCGACTGCGGGGTCGTCCGCGAGGTTCATGAAGACGACGGAGCGCTCCAAGGCGCCGGTGCGCTCGAAGTCGTCCATGAACTCGTTGGCCTCCTCTTGCGTGATGCCCATCGCGCCGAAGATGACGGCGAACTCCGAGCCCTCTTCGTCGCCCGCTTCCTCCTCGGGGACCGAGGCCTGTCGGGCGATCTGGAGCGCCAGATCGTTGTGCGGCAGTCCCGATCCCGAGAAGATCGGCAGCTTCTGGCCGCGGATCAGCGTGTTCATGCCGTCGATGGCCGACACGCCGGTCTGGATGAACTCGCGCGGGTACTCCCGGGCCGTGGGGTTGATTGCCGCGCCGACGATCGGTCGTTCCTCGTCGGGTTCGATTTCGGGGCCGCCGTCGATCGGTTCGCCCGATCCCGACAGCACGCGCCCGAGCAGTTCCTCCGTCAGCGGCATCTGGAGCGTCTCGCCGAGGAACCGAACCGACGAGTTGCGGTCGATACCGGACGTTCCCTCGAACACCTGGATCGCGACGAACTCGGAGGTCGATTCGAGCACCTGTCCCCGGCGGGTCTCCCCGTCCGGCGTCTCGATTTCGACCATCTCGTCGTAGCCGACCGGCTCGTCGATCTCGGCGAACACCAGCGGACCGCTGATCTCCGTGATTGTCTTGTATTCTTTCTGCATGGTTCAGTAGAGCTCCCGGAGCTGATCTTCGAACTCCGATTTCAGATCGTCGATGTACTCCTCGTACGCTTCCTCAGTGTTCATCCGGTTGAGCCGCGCGGCGGCGTCGATGTCGACGATCTCTTCGACCGGAACGCCGGCTTCGAGCGCCTCGAAGGCCTCGTCGTTGAAGTGCTGGATCGCCGTCAGCATGAGGTAGGTCTTTTCGGGCTCACAGTAGGTGTCCACGTCGTGGAAGGCGTTCTGCTGGAGCCACCCCTCGCGGATGTAGCGGGCGACCTCGAGCGTGAGCTGTTGGTCGTCCGGCAGGGCGTCCTTGCCGACGAGCTGGACGATCTCCTGGAGTTCGGTCTCCTCGTCGAGGACGTCGACGGCCCACTGTCGCACTTCGGGGTACTCCTCGTCGACGTTCTCGCGCCACCACGGATCCAGCTGTTCGGTGTACAGCGAGTACGACTCGTTCCAGTTGATCGACGGGAAGTGCCGCCGTTCGGCCAGATCCGCGTCCAGCGCCCAGAAGCACTTGACGATACGGAGGGTGTTCTGGGTGACCGGCTCCGAGAAGTCCCCGCCGGGCGGCGAGACGGCGCCGATCGCCGAGATCGACCCCTCGCTGCCGTTGAGGTTCTGGAACTTGCCGGCACGCTCGTAGAACTCCGAGAGGCGGGCCGCCAGGTACGCCGGGTAGCCCTCCTCGCCGGGCATCTCCTCGAGTCGCGAGGAGATCTCCCGCATGGCCTCGGCCCACCGCGAGGTGGAGTCGGCCATGAGCGCCACGTCGTAGCCCATGTCGCGGTAGTACTCGGCGATCGTAATGCCGGTGTACACACACGACTCGCGGGCCGCGACGGGCATGTTGGACGTGTTCGCGATGAGACACGTCCGGGACATCAGGGGCTTGCCCGTCTTGGGGTCTTCCAGTTCCGGGAAGTCCTCGATGACTTCGGTCATCTCGTTGCCGCGCTCGCCACAGCCGACGTAGATGACGATATCGGCATCGGCCCACTTGGCGAGTTGGTGTTGGGTGACCGTCTTCCCGGAGCCGAACGGCCCGGGAATGGCGGCCGTCCCGCCCTTCGCGATCGGGAACAGGCCATCGAGAATGCGCTGGCCGGAAATCAGCGGCGTCGTCGGCGTCTCCTTTTCGACCGTCGGCCGGGGTTCACGGACCGGCCACTCCTGGCGCATCTGGATCTCCTCGCCGCTGTCGAGTTCGACGACCGTCTCCTCGACGGTGAAGTTACCCGACTCGATCGCGGTGACTTCGCCGCCCTCGTAGCCGGGCGGGACCAGTACCTTGTGATCGATGCTCTCGGTTTCGGGGACGATCCCGACGACGTCGCCGGCTGAAACCTCGTCGCCGACCTCGACTTCGGGGTTGAACTCCCAGGTCTTCTCCAGGTCGATCCCGGGGGCGTCGACGCCCCGATCGAGGAACGCGCCCATTCGCTCTTCGAGCACGTCCAGGGGGCGCTGGACACCGTCGTAGATACTGTCCAGCATGCCGGGGCCGAGGTCGACGGACAGCGGTTCGCCCGTGTTCTCGACCGGTTCCCCGGGCGCGACGTCGGAGGTCTCTTCGTAGACCTGGATCGTCGTGATGTCGCCCTCGATCTCGATGACTTCGCCCATCAGGCCCTCGTCGCCGACGTAGACGACGTCGTTCATCCGGGCGCCGAGATCGGTGGCGGTCACGACAGGACCACTGACGCTCTCGATTACGCCCTCGTCCGTAGTTTCGGTTGCAGTTGCTTGACTCATGATTACTCGTCCATCAGATCGATGCCGATGGCGCGTTTGATCTGCTCGCGCAGATTGCCCGAACCGGTGCCGCCACCCAGCGTGACGACAACCGGTTCGACACTCGTTTCGACGCGTTGTCGAACTGTACGTGAGAGATGCTCGACGTCCTCGTCGTGCATGACGACGATTCCGACGCCGTCGTCATCGATTGCCGACGTGACGGCGTCGTCGAGCCGTTCGTCCTTCTCGGCGTCCGGGACGTTCTCGAAGCGACGAACACCGGCGAGACGGAAGCCGGTCGTGAAGTCCGGACTGCCGACGACGGCGATTTCTTGGCTCATTGTACCAGCTCCGTTTCGATCTCCTCGACGGAGAGGCCGGCCTCCCGGCCGCGGGCGATGGCCCGGATGTTCTCTATCTCCCGTTCCTTTGCGAGCACGTACGACAGGACCGGACACACCGAGAGCGGATACCGGTTCGACAGCTTCTGGGAGTACTCCAAGAGTGCGGCGTCGAGCGCGTGCTCGAACCCGATGAGGCTGTCTGCGTCCTCCAAGTCCTCGAGCGCGTCGGCCAGATCATCGCCGTAGGTGCTCTCGCGGATCCGAGCGACCAGCTCCTCCGTGTTCGAGGCGAGCTGTCGGATCTCGTCGGCTGCAAAGAGCCGCCCGCCGTCCATGAAGTACGCCACCGGATCGATGTCGGCACCGCTTCTGGCGATCCGGAGCGCGTTTCGGACGTTCCGGAAGTCGATCTCGGCCTGCAGGAACTCCCGGTACAGCGCCGTCGGGGTGTCCGGTTCCGGGGTACCGATGTCGTCCATCAGGTGCGCATAGAAGGCGCGATCGACCGCGTTCTCGAGCGGGACGAGCACGCCCTCGCTCTCGTAGTCCGAGAGGGCCGCCGACAGCGGATCGCCGAAGATCGTGTTTTCCAGAAGTTCGACCAGTTCCTCGATGCTCGTCGCATCAGTCAGCCGGTCGAGGAAGTCCTCGGAGAACTCACCGGTCCGGATGAGGTCGTCTTGGATGTCCTCGCGGTCGGCGTCCGTGTAGACGCCTCGGATGACCGTCTTGACGTTCCAGGTGTCGAACTTCCGGAGGTAGTTGGCGACGTACCCATAGAGCGATCCGTCCGACCACGTCAACAGGTCGTCGAAGTGCTTTGCGAGGTTCTCGTTGAGTGCGTACTCGACGAGATCGACCCCCGAGTGTCTCGTCCCCAGGGCGTTCATCTCAGATTCGTACTCCGTCTCCTCCATGAACCGAGCGATCTCGCTCGGACCCATGCGGACCAGCTTCCGGTAGTCGTCCTCGTCGAACAGCTTCGCCCGTCGTGACCGGACTCGCGCGGTGACGTATTCGTAGTTCGAACTCCCTTCGGTTCTGACGCTCATTCTTCGAAGAGCCGTGCGCTGATTTCGCGCAGGTTATCGTCCCAGACCGATTCGAGGACGGAGTCGAACGTGTTGTCCACACGAACGCGGGACGCTTCGGACTCGACGGCGACGCCGCCGAGACACTCGATCGGTTCGCCGACCTCGAAGCCGTCGTACTCCGACGTGATCGTCGAAAGCAACTCCTCGTCGTTTTCGCGTCCGTGGACGGTGACCGTCTCGGCGTCCTCGAACTCTTCGGCTGCGGCGTCCAGGAGCGTCCGGGTCAGTTCGGCCCGATCGTCGCCGTCGATGGCGGCGATCTCGGCTTCGACTTCCTCGCGAACACCTTCGATGATCTCGCGACGGGCGTCGAGCCGCTCCTGTTTGGCCTCGAGTTTCGCACTCGAGAGCTTCTGCTCACGCTCCTGGTCGACCGTCCGTTCGGCCTCCCGTTCGGCCGCCTCTCGTATCTCTTCGGCGTCGCGTTCGGCCTCGGAGACGATCTCCTCGGCGCGCTCTTCGCCCTCCGAGCGGATCTCCTCCGCACGCGCGCGGGCTTCGTCTCGGATGTCCTCTACGACCGTATCAAGACTCATTGTTTGGAAAATTGCGTGCGGTTTACAGCGTGAGGAACACGACGACCAGCGCCAGGATAACGAGTGTTTCGGGCAGCACCGTCAGGATGAGCCCCCGACCGAACAGGTCCTCGTTCTCCGCGATAGCGCCCATCGCCGCCGCGCCAATACCGCGCTCTGCGATACCCGCACCGAGTGCCGCGAGACCGACTGCGAGAGCCGCCGCAGCCGTCGCGCCGATCGCGGGACCGCCAGCTCCTGCGCCATTCTGAAGAACCGGTGCAACACTGCCCAAGACCGTAGCAAGTTCAAACATGGTTTGATTTTCCGTGTGGATTGCTGCAATCCGAACAGGTTGACGTATTATTACTGACGTCATAAAGCTTCCCAAACGACACAGAGAGCGCCCATCGTTCCCGCATGTCAACGATACACATTCAGACGACTGTTCGATGTTTCAACGTACCGACAACGATCGTCGACCGAGATTCAATCCTCGGTCGTGTGGTTCCGATCGTACCCAAAGGGTGTGTACTTCTTGCCGCCGCCTTCGTAGAACTTCCCGAAGAACTCGACGTACTCCAGACGGATCGCCTGCAAACCGGCGGAAGTGATGCCGAGCACCAAGACGAGCAGGTGTCCCAACACCAGGACGATGAGGCCGAAGATGATACCGAGAACGAGCATTGCGCCGCCCTCGGCGTTGAACAGGCCGCCGAAGATGACTTCGTTCGCGGCTTGGGCCTCCTCGATGGCCGCCTGCTCGGCGAAGAAGATGAGATGGAACTCCCCGTCGTGGAGATACGCCCCGAAGACGAGCAGGTTCACGGCGAGCGCCATGCCGGCTTTCGCGAGCAGGACGGCGGCGATACGCGTATAAGAGACGACGTGACCGAAGGCCTGGGTGATCGATTCGACGAGCCCGATCGCACCCTCGACTTTCAACACGAGAACTAAGCCGACGAGGATGGTGATGACCTGCAGCGAGAGCGTCCCCAACATCGGGACGGCAAACAGCTCGATGGACGAAAAGCCGTTGAATCCGAGCGGCAATGCGACGCCTTCCGTGATGGTTTCCCCGGTCGCGGGGTTGGTCATCCCCTCCGCAGCAAAGACGCTGAACATGAAGTTCGGCTTCGGACCCAGTGCGGTCTCGGTGAACACCCACCACCAGACGCCGACGGTCAGAATGATCCACGAACCGCTCTCCATGAACGCTTCGCCGACACCGTGTTCGAGATTATTGACGAAATCGAAGACGCGACCCACTACGAGGTGAACGACGCCGGCGACGGCGCTCGCCAACAGCCACGCGTACGCGTAATAAATGAAATGCGGCTGGAGTCCCTTGTGGATCGGCGGATGACCGTCCCAGACGATGCCACCGAGTTGGTGAAGGCCGAAGAACTCCCCGTACAGCACGCCGAATACAGCGGTAAACGCACCGGCGTAGACGCCGACGCCACCCAGCGAACGGATCGCGTCCGACTCGAAGCGGCGCATTATCAGGTAGCCGAGTCCCATATACAACAGCCCGTATCCGAGGTCACCGATCATGAACCCGAAGAACAGCGGGAAGGTCAAAAACAGAATAAACGTCGGATCCAGCTCCGAGTATTTTGGCCGGTTGATGACCTCGATAAGCGCCTCGAAGGGTTTCACCGCGCCACTGTTTTCCTGAATGACTGGCGGATCACTACTTCTCATCGTGGTCCCGCCGTCGGCCGCGACCTCTTGACCGGTGTTACCGGAGGCACCCCCGCGGTCATCGATCGATTCGCGCTCGTGGGCGTGGCCGTCCCCGTCGTAGGCGGCGCGTTCGAGTTCTTCGAACTCGATGTGGTCGCCAACGGCGGATTCAAGCGCTGTCTTCATCTCCGAGCGTCGGTCGGTCGGGATCCACCCCTCCGCGATGAAGGCGTTCTCGGTGGTCGCGAAAGTCAGCGGTGCCTCGCGCTTTTGAACCTCGATCGCGAGTTTCTCCTCGGCGGCGAGTAAGAACCCGGCGACCTCGTGACGGACGTCTTCGAGTTCGTTTTCGACGGTCTCGAGTTCGGATTCGACCTGTCGGCGCCGATGCTGGAGGTCGTCGATGTAGTCTTCGGGGCTCGTCGCCCCCGCCCCGTCGCCGAGGTCAGGGATTTCGTACTCCGTGAAAGACACCCCAACGAGGGCGTCCTGAAGATTGACCTGCGGATAGGCGAAGATCGCAACGTAGCGGTCGGTATCGAAGAGTTCGTATTCTTCGATCGACTCGGCGTCCGCGAGAGTGCCCTTGATCGCGTCGGCGTCGCCTTCGCCGACCGCCGTCGACAGCGAGTCGTAGCCGGCGAACAGATCGAGGTCGATCCCGAGTTCCGCGAACGGGCGTGCAGTGTCGACCTTATCGTCGATCTCCCGCAGTTCGTCCCGCAGGTCCGATCGCCGGTCATCGAGTTCGTTGACCCGTTCCCGAGTCGCTTCGAGTTCGGTCTCGAGTTCCTCGTCGTCGATGATCCGCGCCCGGCCGGCGTCGTCCTCGGTGACGCCGAGCGTGCTCTGGAGGGCACGAACGGTGACGAGTTTCTGTGCGGCTTCTTCAGCGCCTTCGACCGGGTCACCGGGATCGAACCCTTCCCACGTGTCGTCGTACTCGGTGACGTGGAGCAGGTTCAGATCGTGAACCGCTTCGATCGCGTCGTCCATCACCCGTTTGGATCCCGTCACCGAGATCCGGCTCATCCGTTCAGGTCTGAGCATGCACCGCCTCCGTGAACAGATCGACTGTGTATTCGACCACCTCGTCGCGTTGGTCGGCCGCGCGGGATTCGAGGGCTTCCCGTTCCTCTTCGCCCTCGGCGAGGATCGCTTCGCGCTCCTCTTCGATTCCCTCGCGCGCCTCGGCGACGCGGGCCTCTTTCATCTCCTTGGCTTCCTCGCGGGCCTCCTCGCGGATGCGGTCGGCCTCCTCGCGAGCCTCTTCGATCCGTTCTTCCCGGGCCTCTTCGGCGTCAGCGACGATATCGTCAGCCTCGCTTTCGGCCTCTTTGATTCGATCAAGAACCTCTGGCCTGGCCATAATTATATCATCTGACGCTTCGGAAAGCGCCTATTTGGTAGTTGCGAAACTGGGCCGTCAGCTCCGGGCACGAGAACGGCCGAAAAAGCCGATGGAAAAACAAGACGGGTCGTCAGTCGATGTAGCCGAGCGCGTCCTCGATCCGGCCGAGTTCGGGGCCGGTCGTCTCCTGGCCGGCGATGTAGCCGTGCGTGTTCGCGATCAGCCCAGAGCCGACGAGCGGGCCGCCGTAGTTGATCGTCCCGATGTCGGCGTAGACGCCGAAGAGCTCCTCGAGAAAGTCGAGTTTCTCGTCGGTGGTCTTGGGGTGACAGAGCACTCCGTCGCCGGTGACGACGGCGGCGGTCCCGACCGTCCGGACGTCGGCGATCATCCCCCGTTCGACGGGGACGTCGAGGGCCTCTTTGACCGCGCCGATCGCCTCCCGCGAGAGGTCGGGATGGACGAACGCTCCCTCGTCGTTCGCGAGGACGACGTTGCCCGCGGCGTTGATTCGGCCGGGGAGTTCGACGACCGAAAGCCCGGTTTCGGACTCGATGCGGTCGCGCTCGCGGTCGGTGACGCGTTCGCTGACGAGCAGGCCGTTCTCGTTGCCGACCGCGAGGGCACCGACCGTCCCCGAACCGGCGACCGTCGTCGGGACTGCCGGCACCGAAAGCTCCGCTTCGAAGTCGTCCAGTAGCGACTCTTCGATGTCGGGGCGGACGAGCAGGCAGTCGTCGGTCGCGCGTGCGAAAACACCGACGTACGCGGAGCCGGAGAGTGCCGCCCGGAGCACGTTATGCGGTCTCTGCTTCGACGACGGCCGCACCGGCCTCCTCGAAGCGGGCCGCGCGGACGCGGAGCTTCCGCGGTGGCTTCGAGCGCCCGCGCTCCCAGACCGCCTCGTTGATCGAGGGGTCGAGACGGACGGCGTCCTCGTCGACGTTGAAATGCTGGGCCAGATGCGAGCGGACGAGACTCATCGCCTTGTCCGCGCGGCTGGTCTTCGACTCCGCGAGGACGTCCCGGAGCGGGACTGTCATGACGCGCTCGTCGAATTCAGCGCTCATTCGTCCGTGTCACTCCGCCGCCAGTTGCGGCGCTTGTGGTTGCGCATCGTGTCCTGATCGGTCTTCATGATGACCCAGGCCGGAACGCGACTGTTCTGTCGCTCCAGCTTCGAGAGCCGCTTTTTCTTGGCCTTCGACTTTTTGCTCATAGTGTAGCTCACTTCCGTCCCGGCATTTAAATTCTTGTTCCTTTGGGTGCGGTGCTCGGAGAGTCACGAAACGGTTCGCCTGCCTCATCGGGGGTCGTGACACACGCGAAAGCCCATGTCTATCGCGTTCCTACCGGAATCTCATGTCGACCACGGTCGTTCGCCACGATCTGCCCGTCGCGGAATCGCTGGCGGGAACACGTCCGGATGTAGAGGTCCTGAAAGCGAATACGACGGAGGAGGTTCTAGAGCACCTTCCGGCGGCCGATTCGCTCGTGGTCAATCCCTCGAGCTGGGACGACCGCTTTCTCCACGGACTGGCCGGCGGTGATTGGGTGCAAGCAACGAGTACCGGGTACACCGCGTTTCCGATCGACGAGTTCGACGAACGAGGGGTGACGTTCACGAACGCGACCGGGAACTACGGCACGCCGGTCGCGGACCACGCCTTCGCACTCATGCTAGCACTCGCCCGCAATATCTCGGGGTACGTCCGTTCGCAGAAAGACCGGGAGTGGGACCGCACGACGGGTAGTGACCTGATCGATTTGGAGGGCCGAAGGCTGACTGTCGTCGGCATGGGCGATATCGGTGAGTCGGTCGCCAAACGCGGGCAGGCGTTCGAAATGACGGTGTACGGGACGAAGCGGAACCCCTCGACGTACGATGGCTGTCTGCCCTCCGATCGCGTGCTCCCCGCCGACGAACTCCGGACGGTAATCGACGGGACGGAGGTGCTCGTTCTCACAGTCCCGCTCACCGAGGCGACGCATCATCTGATCGGTGCGGAAACGTTCGATTTGCTTCCCGAAACCGCACTGGTTATCAACGTCGCTCGCGGCCCCGTCGTCGACCAGGCGGCACTGATCGACGCACTGCGGGCGGATGAAATCGCCGGAGCCGGGGTGGACGTCTTCGATCCGGAACCGCTTCCCGAGTCGTCACCACTCTGGGATTTCGAGAACGCGATCGTCACCCCCCACGTCGGGGGACGGACCGACCGTTTCGTGGACCGGTTCGTCGGGCTCTACGTGGAGAATTACGGCCGGCGTCAGACGGGCAAGCCGATGAAGAACGTAATCGTCGGGTAACTGGACGGCACCACTTCCGCCCCGGCACGCGGGGG
>UEZA01000027.1_pt1 | contig 14218 bp, 14 predicted proteins | sample 1903731 | NCBI WGS metagenome assembly UEZA01 (sample SAMEA4776353, study PRJEB27445) | saltern metagenome | biome: Hypersaline environment; feature: solar saltern; material: Pellet | place: Spain | collected 2012-08 | depth 0 m | reverse complement strand
GTCACGAATCAAGGACGCCGCTCGGCGTGCCAGGGCGATAAGAGCCCTCCTATGAGGCTGGAGGCGACCGCACAGGCCGACCAGTACAAAGTATGGCTGTCGGATCACGAGTTAAACACGCTAAGACGGCACGCGGGAAGCACCCGGAACGACTTGATTTTGCAACTGGGCGGGTTCGTCGACCGAATCCGGTCGTACCCCAGCAGCATCTCCGCGCCACAGGACGCACGCGAGGGAACGAGCGGGCTCTCGCCGTACCTCAACTTCGGACTGCTTTCGGTCCGGCAGGTCTACCAGTACGTCAACGACAACGCGCCGGACTGCCGCGGCCGCGAAATGTTTACTAGCCGGCTGTACTGGAACTTACACTACAATCAGAAGCTCGCTGACTGGTCGGGATGGACGGAGCAGGCCGTCAACCCCGTCTTCGAAGGCCGCAACGAGGACACCCACGAGCCCGATCTCGTCACGGCCTGGAAACGGGGACGCACCGGGATGCCGATGGTTGACGCGTCGATGCGGTGTCTCCGGGAGACCGGCTGGCTGAATTTCCGGATGCGGGCGATGTGCGCGTCGTTTTTCACACACATCCTCCAGCAGCCGTGGTGGATCGGCGCCGACTGGTACCATCATCACCTGATCGACAGTGACGTCGGCATCAACTACACCCAATGGCAGAGCCAGGCCGGGCTCATTGGGAAGCCGTCACAGCGGGTGTACAACCCGCGCAAACAGGTCCGAGACCACGACCCGGATGGCGAGTGGATCACCGAGTGGGTCCCCGAGCTAAAGCCCCTGCCGAGCCGGTTTCTCGATCGACCGGAGCGGACACCGTTGGCGGTACAGGAGAATTCCGGCGTCGTCATCGGAGCGGACTACCCGCGGCCGGTCGTCGATTTCGAGCAGCGACGCGAGGCGTTCTGGTCCGAACACGAGCGGTATCGGGCCGAGGCTGCACGCGAGCTTCGCCGGCCGGAGATCGCCAAACGCGCCTCCTTCGCCGGCGGTTACGGCGCCGCCGAGGCGATCGCCGAAAAGCACGGCACGACCGACAACAATGGAACACAGGTTTCACTCGCCGACGTCGGCGATGACGAGCAAACGGCAACGGACGTCGGTTGCTGGTCGAGTAACCACGACGACCAACCCGAGACAGGAACGGCTTCCGGCAGTGAGACGGACTCGACCACCATCCCGACGGGTACCGGCAAGAGTGCCGGCGAGCCATCGCCGGACGACCGTACGGCGGTGTCGGGCAGAGTAGCGGACGAGGACGACACCGCTGGTGCTGACGATGGCAACACCAGTACCGATCAGACGACGATCGGGCGTTTCGATTGAAACGCGCCGCAGCTCCCACGTTTCGGACATCATCCCCGTGGCGGTCAACGAACTCGATCTGGAGATGCTCCTCGACGACCCGACGATCTCCCGCCGGATCGGAGACCGGCTGAGACGTCCACCCGGCAACACTCCTCGAAACTAAGCGGTGTGTGTCCGCGATCGGCGAATGCAGCCCTGCCGATCGATATGACGAGACGATTACTTCCCGTCGGCCAACGATTTCAACAAATCGGTGAGAAGCTCACGAGCGGCGTCGAGCAACGTATCGAGTCGTTCGCCGTCGTTCGTCTCGGCGTAGATTCGGAGCTTCGGCTCGGTACCGCTCGGCCGCACGAGAACCCACGACCCGTCATCGAGCAGGAACTTGAACCCATCGAGCGAGACGGTTTCGGCGACGGACTGCCCAGCTATCGTCTCCGGTAGCTGACGCTCAACTGCGTCGATAACGGCCGTTTTCCGCTCGTCGGGACAGTCGACGCTGACTTTGTCGGCGTACACCTCTCCGTGTGTCTCGAAGAGGCGGTCGAGCCGATCGTCGATCGACTCGACACCGGTCACTGCGGCGGCGAAAAGTGCCATGAGAACCCCGTCTTTGGTTCCGATGTGGCCGTCGACGGTGAAGCCACCCGACTCCTCGCCGCCGAAGAGTCCGTCGTGTCTCTCCATCCCGTCCGCGATCCATTTGAAGCCGACCGGCACCTCGTGGACATCGACCCCGTAGGCGTCGGCGATCCGATCGATGAGGAACGTCGTTGAGACTGTTCGTATCGCTGGACCGGTCGCCCCGCCGTCTCGAAGTAGTGCGTCGAACAGCGCCGCAAACAGCAAGTGTCCGTTCAAAACGCCCCTCTCGGGCGTACAGACCGTGATCCGGTCGGCGTCACCGTCGTTTGCGATCCCGAGATCCGCGTCGTGCTTTGTGACTGCGTCGTGAAGTCCCGCAAGCGTCTCTGGGCTCGGTTCCGGTGCCTGGCCCCCGAACGTGGGATCACGCTCACAGCGGCGGCGGACGACGGTCGCACCCGCGGCTTCGAGGAGCGAGTCGGTGACGCCGCGACCGCTGCCGTGGATCGCGTCGTAAACGATTGTCAGTTCCGAGAGGTCGGTGTCGAAGTACCGGCCGGTGAGTTCCATCGCGTGCGTCTTGTGCGCGGGGACCGGATCGAAACGTCGAATCTCTCCCCGTTGTTTTTTCGGGACTGACGTGGGCGGCGCGAGGTTCGATTCGATCGCATCGGTCACCTCCGGGAGCGCCGACGCGGCGGTCTCCGGAACGAACTTCACACCGTTGTACTCCGGCGGATTGTGCGAGGCTGTGACGATGGCCGCCCCCGCAAGGTCCCGGTCGGCGATCGCGTACGCGACTACCGGCGTCGGTAAATCACGATCGGCGAGAAGTACGTCGAACCCGTTTTCCGAGAGCACTTCCGCGATGCTTTCGGCCGCCTCAGGTGAGGTTTCTCTGGCGTCGTACCCGACCGCGACTGCTCGCCCGCTATCGTTCTGTGTGTCTCGAAGATAGGTTCCGATAGCCTGACCGACCATCCTGACACGCCGGTCGGTGAAGTGTTCCGCCGTTGCTCGCCAGCCGCCGGTTCCGAACCGTATCTCGTCCATATTCGACGGTATCGGAAGCAGAAATATAAACGCTGGTCATGCAGCTGGGGCGGTGGGACGGGCAGTATTAAGCGACGTCGACGAAAGATGCCAACAATGGCCTACGTAGGCGTTGATCTCGGTGCGACGAACGTCCGCGCGGTCGTCGGGGACGGGTCGGCTACGATCATCGGCAGCGCACGGACCACCACACCGAGCGGTCCGACCGGATCGGCCATCACCGAGGCTGTAGCGGCGGTCGTCCGGGACGCCTGCTCCGATGCGGGGTTGAGGCCGGATTCGATCACGGCTGCCGGAATCGGGTCGATGGGGCGTCTAGATCGTGCTGCCGGTGTCGTCCGAACGCCGTCGAATCTGGCGGACGACCTCGGCCCGATCCCGCTCGTCGAGGCGCTCTCGGAACTTCTAGAGACCGAACGAGTGTTCCTCTGTGGCGATACGGCGGCGGGAGCGCTCGGCGAACGGTTTTTCAATTACCCCGAGACGCCGAACGTGGTCTACCTCACTATTTCTTCCGGGATCGGTGCCGGTATCATCGCCGACGGGAGCCTCCTCGTCGGTCGAAACGGAAACGCGGGCGAAGTCGGACACACGACGGTCGATTGGCAGGGGGCTCTGTCCTGTGGCTGCGGGCGGGACGGCCACTGGGAAGCGTACTGTTCGGGTGATAACATTCCGCGGTTCGCTCGTCTGCTCTACCGCCGGGCGTCGATTTCGACCGACTTGCCGATTGAGGCGGAGTCGTTCACCGCGAAAGACGTCTTCGAGTACGCTGGCGAAGACGAACTCGCCGACCGCGTGCTCCGCCGGCTTGCGACGTTAAACACTGTTGGGGTTGCAAACGTGGTTCATTCGTACGACCCGGCGGTCGTGATCATCGGCGGCGCTGTCGCGCTCAACAACCCCTCGCACGTCGTCGCTCCGATCCGGGACCGTCTCGATGACCACGTCATCGTCGAGGCGCCGGCCGTCGCTCTCAGCGAACTCGGCGAACAGGCAGTCCTCAAGGGTGCCCTCGTGTACGCGCTCGGCGACGGCGCTGCGACCGAACCGCCGTCGTGACCGGAATCGCGGCCGATCACGACAGACGACGCAGGTGACTTCAGAAGCGCTCGCCGCCGCTGGTGTAGAACCACTCGTCAGGGTACGGATACCACCACTCTTGGACCGTCGGATTCCAGTCGAGAACGCCCATCTTTGTCCGGCGAAACGCGTTTAGCCCTTCCCGGCCGAGTTCCCGGCCGATCCCCGAGCGTTTCCAGCCACCGAAGGGAACCGCGTCGTTGTCGATGATCGGGTTGTTGATCCAGACCATGCCGGCTTCGAGCGATTCGTAGGCGGCCATGGACTCCCGGAGATCGGTCGTGAACACCGACGCACCCAATCCGTACTCGGTCCGGTTTGCGAGCCCCACCGCTTTCTCGAAGGACGACACTTCACAGATCGGCGCCACCGGGCCGAACGTTTCCTCGGTCGTGACCGCCATATCCGGCGTCACGTCCGTCAGCACCGTCGGTTCGTAGAACCACCCGTCGTCGTGTTCGGGCGGAATGCGCCCTCCACAGGCGACCGTCGCCCCGTCCTCGACTGCGCCGTCGACTAGCCGCTGTACTTTTTTGCGAGCGGCTTCGCTGACCAGCGGTCCGATCTCGTTGTCGGCCAGCCCGTTGCCGACCCGGAGCGACCGGGCGATATCGACCAGCCCCTCGACGAACTCGTCGTGAACGGCTTCGTGGACGTAAAACCGCTCCGAGGCCGTACAGACCTGTCCGGATAGATGAAACGCCGCCGTCGCCGACCCGGGGACCGCCACGTCCATCGGCGCGTGCTCGGTGACGATCATCGGGTCGTTTCCACCGGCTTCGATGACGGCTGGCATCAACTGTTCGGCGCAGGCTGTGTTTACTTTCCGCCCGGTCTCGACACCGCCGGTGAACGCGGCAGCATCGGTGTCAGGTGATCGAAGCAGCGTCTGGGCGGTCTCACCCCGCCCCGTGAGACAGGACACGAGTCCGCTCGGGAGTTCCCGGAAGTGTTCCATGAACCGGAGTGTCGAAAGCGGCGTCAGTTCCGAGGGTTTGACGATCGCCGCGTTCCCCGCTGCGAGCGAGGCGGCGACCGTCCACGCCGTCAAAAGCACCGGGAAGTTCGAGGGGACGATGTGAACTGTCACGCCGTAAGGGAAGTAGCGATAAAACTGGAACGACTCGGACTGCGTGGAGCCGGGAATCCGTCCCGCTTCGTCGCGCGCCATTTCGGCGTAGTACCGGAAGACCGGCGCGACGTTTGCCAGTTCGCCTTCCGCTTCCGGGAAGGGTTTGCCGTGTTCTTTCGTCATCAGTTCGGCGGCATCGTCGAACCCCGACGATTCGATCGAACCGGCGACGTCGTGCAGGAACGACGCCCGCGTCTTCGCGTCCAGTCGCTCCCACGCCGTCTGTGCGTCCGTCGCGCGGTCGATCACCGATTCGACTTCGTCTGCGGAACAGTCAGCGACCTCACCGACCGGCTCTTCTGTCGCCGGATCGATTACCTCGATCGAGTCGCTCGACTGGCTGGCGTGAAACTCGTTATCGTAAAAGACGTGTCGGGCGAAGGGGTCGAACTCCGTCATCGAACACCCTCGCGGTCGTCACTCACTGTGGCTACTCGTTCGGGTCCTCCCGTTTCGCGTCGTTCGTGTCCGTCCGTCCCGCATCGCTCGGACTCTTTTATTCCGTACTCTTTCGCCCGATTCAGTTCATGGGTGTCGAGGAACGGTACGTTCATTCGCTCACCGGCGCATGTACACCTTCCGTACTTTTTCCTGAACGCGGCAACTGCCGGTCCATCCCTCCGGAAAGAAGGCGACCGTCCCGGGTTCGACCTCGATAACGTCGCCGTTCTCGTGGGTGTAGGTGGCTCGGCCTTCGAGGAAGTGACAGCACTCGTCTCGATCGACCACACACTCCCAGTGTCCCGGTGTGCAGGTCCAGATACCGCATTCCGAACGGCCGTCCGGCCCTTTGTGCAGAACGGTCCCCGACGTGTGTGACTGTCCCTCGATCATGTCAGAGACCGGACCCCAGTCGTCGAGGTCGTCGACCTCCGTCGGATTTTGTAGGACGCTTGCGGCCGTCGATTCGGATTCAGGCATGTTCCTCTAGCAACTCGTCCAGTAGTTCCGCGGCCTTCTTTTTACCGTCGCTTGCCTGCATGTCCTCGGCGGTGGCAGCCACGTTCGACTGTATCTCCTCGTCGGTGAGACACGTCTCTATCGCGTCCGCAAACTCCTCGTCGGTCCACTCCGATCGGTGGAGTTTGATCCCGTGATCGGTCTCATCGAGCCGCGTGGCGTTGTCGTGTCCGTCCCACACGTATGGCATGATGATCGCGGGCGTGCCGTAGTAGAGACACTCGTTGAACGTGTTGTTGCCGCCGTGATGGACGACCAGGTCGGCCTGTTCGATCACTGACTGCTGGGGATACCAGCTCTCGATCACCACGTTGTCGGGAAGCTCCGACTCGTCGTATTCGTCCATATAGTCGCCGACGTTCACGAGACAGCGATAGGGCTGTGTCCCGAAGAACTCGATGAGACGCTTCATTAGATCCGTATCGCCCGCTCCTAGGCTGCCGAAACTCAGGTACAACAGCGGTTCGTCGTTCAGGTCTTCGAAGTCCGGAACTTCGTAGGACGCCTCTTCCTCGCGGATGCAGCCGTTGAGATACTGGAACCGGGATGGATCCAGTTCGTTCCATCGATCCCACCGGAGCCGTTCCGGGTATTTCAGGAGATTCATGTACGGCGACGTCTCGAAGAACATCCCGCGCGGGTACGGATCTTCGCCGTGTGCTTCGAGGAACTCGTTGAAATCCGCCTGGACTGGCTCGATGACCTCCTTGAACCGCGCGTCGAACTCGTAGTGTGCCTCCGGGTCGTCCTCGTGGGCACCCGAGAGGTGCGGTGGGATGTTCGGATCGGGGATCTCGTTTTCCGAACACGAGGTGATCCGGACCCAGGGCACTCCATACTGCTTCGCCGCCGGGAACAGGATCACGTTATCGATCACGATCAGGTCGGGATCGATCTCCTCCAGGACGTCCGGGAGATCCTTTTCGGCCCACTTCGCCGAATCGACGATCGCCTGATAGGTCTCCTTGACGTAGTTGTCGATCTGCTCGTAGGGCGTCTTGTTGAAGTTCGGGATGTGCTTGTTGATGAACGCCTCCCAGTCGGTATCCACCTCGGGGTCCGACATGTGTACGTAATGCTCCTCGAACCCGTAGTCCTCGAACACGCCTTCCATAGAGCGATCGCAGATGAACACCGGTTCGTGACCCAGCTTTTCACACTCCTGGGCGATACCGATCGAATTGAGCGCCGGCCCGTAGGCCGCCTCGGTAAAGAAAGCGATCGTCTCTCCGTCGCTCATACGCTCCCTCCGGATTTCGTCGTCGGTTTGATGATTGCTGCCGTGTACGCTCTGGACACGTTTCTACGTTCCATGGTTTTCCCACATGAGCCAGTATATATAAATTTCCGGCGTCAGGTGCGAGCAAGACCCCATCCAACTTTCACCGAAAACCGAGCGGACGGACCGCCGTAGAGCGTTGCTATCTGCCGAATGTCGTCCGAGCGAATAATGGATGCCGACTCCCGGATTGTGAACTCCCGAAAGACGAGCGAAGCGAGTCTTTCGACTTCCCGCTCGCTATGCTCGCGGGAACGGGGACAGCTCGATCTTCAGTCGAGTGCGGAAGCTACTCAAATGGAAATCGTATAGAAGCCGGATGCCGCCTCCCGGATTATGAACCAGAGGAAGACGGACCGTTCGCTTCGCTCGCGGTTGCGACTTCCAGGGTTCAAATCGCGCTCGGGAGTATTTTCACTGCTCACGTCGTTCGCAGGAAAATGCCGCCTCCCGGATTTGAACCGGGGACAGCTCGATCTTCAGTCGAGTGCTCTCCCAGTCTGAGCTAAGGCGGCCTGCGTTTTCGACGACGCGCAGGCTATCAAAAAGGGTTTCGAAAGCCGCCGATAGCATCGATATTGGGGGTCCGACTGGCTGGTTGTGGCGAGATTGACGGGCTCGCACGTCTCAGCGGGTTCCGCTAATTACCGGACCACGCGCTGCTGTGATCACGGCCGACAGATGCGTTCCTCGAAGCTTGCTCTTGTCCTCCGAGAGCCCCTCAGTACTCGTGGAACACCCGCTGACAGTCTGTGCATTTTATCTTTGCTGGTCGGAACCAGGGATCAACCTTGATCACGGGCCCGTGGCAATCGGGACAAACACCCATCGAGTTTCCGTCAGCCACACGCGCTGAGAGATCTAACAACAGTGATTCCAGTTCTTCGATCTGCTCTCGCTGTTCCTCGACGGTTTCTGTGAGCTCCTCGACGGTCTGGGCTTCTTCTACAGCCTCGGCGTCGAGCACAGCTTCGGACTGTTCGTCAGCGGCGGTCCGAGTCTCCGTGTTTGTTTCCGACGTGTCTGTTTCTTGGACCTCATCTGACATGTACGACAATACGTGATTATATGGGTTGAATCTATTGGTGGTGGTAACTACCAAGGGCGAATCTATCGACAGTGATAACCAGTAGTGATTATCCGGCAGGTTGTGACCTCGTTATGATCCCCCGAGAGAGAGTATCACACTCGTTTGGTTGTTGATTTATATAATCATGTGACCTAATACAATACGTAATGCCGATAGATACTGTCTGGGCACTGCAGATGTCGAGCCTTGGCGTTGAAGGTGAAGGCATCTGGCTCGCCCTCGGAACGGTGGGAATGCTCCTCGGGATGGTTTACTTCATGGCAAAGGGATGGGACGTTCAAGATCCCGAAGCCGAAGAATTCTACGTCATCACCATCCTGATCGCAGGAATCGCAGCGTCGTCGTACCTGTCGATGTTCTTCGGGTTCGGCCTGACCGAGGTCGAGCTCGTGAACGGGCAGGTACTCGATATTTACTGGGCCCGGTACGCTGACTGGCTGTTCACCACACCGCTTTTGTTGCTCGATATCGGCCTCTTGGCCGGCGCCAAGAACCGCGATATCGCGACGCTCATCGGGATCGACGCCTTCATGATCGTCACGGGGCTGTTCGCGACGCTGATGACGATTCCGGTCGCGCGGTATGCCTTCTGGACGATCAGCACGATCGCGATGCTGTTCGTGCTGTACTTCCTGGTGGTCGTCGTCGGGGAGGCAGCAGCGGAAGCCGACGAGGACACCCAATCGACGTTCAAGGTATTGCGGAACGTCATCCTCGTCGCCTGGGCCGTCTACCCGGTCGCGTGGCTCGTGGGCACGGAAGGACTCGGCCTTCTTAGCCTGTACGGAGAGACGCTTATCTTCATGATCCTGGACCTGTTCGCCAAGATCGGGTTCGGGTTCATCCTCCTCCGGAGCCGGGCCGTCGTCGGTGGCGACTCCGCCCCGACGCCGTCTGCGGAAGAAGCGACCGCGGACTAACAACCCTGTCGCGCGCTTTTTATTGTGCGAGGCTCAGTATGCCAGTAGCTACACATGAGTGACCCGGGCGAACCCCCTCCGCGCAAGAGCTACCGATCGCTGGCCGGATTGGTCGCTTCTTCAGTTCTGGCCATCGTCGGCCTGTTTATCCTGCCCGTGTTCCAGGCGGCTGGGCTGGCGTTCCGGCCGGCTTTTTGGCTGGTGTTGGGTATCGAAGCGATCGCGCTTGCGGGAGTAGTCATCTCTACACTGACGCTGCACCGAGAACGAACGCTGGAGTGACCGACCCGTCTTTGCCCGCTCACGGCTGGCCTCGTTCGCGCCTTGCGAAACGAGGTTTCGCCCAGAACGTCACTCACTCGAACTGATCGAGCGAGTCGTACCGAGTACGGGTCTCCGGCGACAGCGACGGATCGACCGTCTCGAGCGCTCGCTTTAGATCGCGCTCTCGGATCCGCACCGTCGGGTCGGCGGCTGCCGTACGGCCCTGTGAACGCTCACGAATCCGCGACTCGATCGCCAACAGCCCGGCCTCTCTCACGATGGCGGCGATGTCGCTGCCGGTGTAGCCTTCGGTTTGCTCTGCGAGCGCGTGAACGTCGATATCGTAGTTCCCCGTCACCCGCTCGCGTAGGTGGATCCGAAATATTTCAGCTCTCGCCGCCGCGTCCGGCATCGGGACCGAAACGAGACGGTCGAACCGCCCCGGTCGCAAGAGCGCGTCGTCGAGCCGTCCCGGCCGGTTTGTCGCCCCAACGACCGTGACCCCTCCCCGCCGTTCGACGCCGTCCAGCTCCGTCAGTAGTTGAGAGACGACCCGGTCTGTCGCCGGGGAATTATTGTCCTCGGCGCGTGTCACGCCGATCGCATCTATCTCATCGAAAAACAGCACTGCCGGTGCGTTCGCTCGCGCCTGCTCAAACACGCGGCGCACAGCGCGTTCGCTTTCCCCCACGTACCTGTTCATCATTTCGGGGCCGTTGATCGCCGTGAAATTAGCGTTGCTCATCGACGAGACTGCGCGTGCGAGCATGGTTTTCCCGGTTCCCGGCGGCCCGTAGAGCAAAATCCCGCCCGGCGGCTCGATGTCGATCGCTTCGAACAACTCCGGGTTCGTCAGCGGCCATTTGACGGCGCGTATCAACTCGCGTTTCGCCTCATCGAGACCGCCGATATCGTCGAACGTCGTCGTCGGGATGTCCGTAGTGGACTGGTCGAACCCACTTGGTTCGGTCAGCTCGAGTGCTTCTTCGAGATCCGCCTCCGAGATAGCTGGCTGTTCGGCGTCGGTCCGTTCCGCTGCTAGTTCGGCCGCTGTCAGCCATAGGGAGACCAGATCTCCCGGGACGTATCCGAACGCCCGGCTGCCGATCTCGGCCACGTCGACGGACGCTCCGACCGACATATCTGACGCCAGTGTGGAAAGGATGGCCCCCCGGTCAGATCGCCCCGGCTCCGGTACGGTAACCGTTTTCGAAAGTCGGGTTCCCTGACGGAGGTCGACCGGAACCGCGGACGGGTCCGTCACCTCGGCGACGACGGTGACCTCCCCTACCGTTTTCATCCGATCGAGCCACTCCCGGATGGCCGCCACCGTCGCCGCATTCGCTTCATCGAGCACCGTGTCGAACGCGTCAAGGTGGATAACCCCCCGGCCGCTCCCCCGGGCTGTCGTTGCGACAGAACGGAGATGATCCGCCGCTGTCTCCCCACTGCTCGAGAGCAGTCGCTGCGGCAAGACTCGGTGAATGGAGGCGTTGGTGGCCCAGGCCGCATAGCGCAGGAGATGTGTCTTGCCGACCCCGTGTGGACCCGCCAGCAGCATCCCGACACGACGGGGCGCGATTTCCCCTGTCCGTCCCTCGTTACCGAACGCGCCCACAAGCGACTTTTTGATCTTTTCCGCCGTGTCCTCGTATCCACCGACAGCCGATTCCGGGACCGGCGTCGTTGCTCCCGAAGTCCCGACCGGCGCGGGACCATCCTCGATACGCACGTCCGTTTCGGTCGTAATAAATACCGGACCGGACGGATCCGTCGACAGTACCCGGAAGGGGATATTCAACGATCCGTCGAAGAACGAAACCGATACCGTTTCGCCGTCCGTCAGCGGCGCATCACCGATGGCGTCTCTCAGCAGCTGAGCGCCACCCTGAATTGACAACCGAGGCACTGGCGCAAGGCGTATTCTACTGGCGGTGTCTGGACTGACAGTCTCGACGGCGACTGTCTCACCGCCTTCGACACCGAGCCGCCCGCTTAGTTCGGAGGAAATCAACACGCGGTCTTTTCCGATACTGTCATCGAGTTTGGGCGTTGTCACTATCCCGTTCCCCACCCCGTATTCGAGGCGGACCACGCCACCGTCGTCGAGGCCGATCACGTCGGCGGCCGACACCGGGAGTACAGTCGCGCCGTCCGATTCCCGGATCTCGACTGTGAGATCGATCGTGCTCATAATCCGTCGCTGCGTAGTACCTCGGGTACCATGCTCCCGTACAGCAGATAGCGCACGACCATGAACGCGATAATTGCCAGTGGTGCCGCCAATATACTGATGTATATCGTGAGTCGGAGCGAGTACCCGATAATGTTACTCAAAACCAGGACAGCGATCGCCGCGGCCATCGGGGCTCTGTCTTCAGGTTTAAGCCCGGTCATCCGATCACACCCGAGCCGAGCGTATTTTCGTATCGTATCATTATTTCGCCGTCGATGTGTTATTGTCGCGCTAGGAGGCGGCTCACCGAGCGTCCGAGTAATCCGATCATCACAGCGATCGAACCCAGAATAAACAACTGGATCACGCTGCCGTTGATAGCGGCGTAAACACCGACGCCGAAGATGAGCACGCCAACCGAGACATGTAACCCGAACACGATGTTTGGAAGGTTCATCTTGATCTCATGTATGACACGGTGTTGAACCGGCTCCGTTTTCCACTCTCCCGTGGCTGACGAGGTATCGAGGTATTCATATTTTACAATCGGCCGCGTGGATCGCTCGACGCGAGATACTGCTTGCCATCCACAACCGGTATCTCCGTGGATCGATGCTGTGCCCCGTGGATAGCCCCTGTTACGGTTTGACTCAGTAAATATCTTTAGCATTCGTCCACTTCTCCGCGTCTCATCCGACCGGCACGGTCGCGGCTGCTCGAACAGACCGGACCACAGAGACGCCTCAGGTGCTCCGAACGATCAACAGCGGATCGGACGACTGAGTGATCAATTCGTCGGTCACGCCCCCGAGAATACGGTCCAGAACGTCGCCGACGGCTCCGGCGGTGAGCACGGCGTCGGCGTCGCATTCGGCGGCCACGGTATCGACCGTCTTCGATCGGTCGTGAGTGAACACGACGACGGATTTGACCTCAGCACCCTGTTCGGCGAACCGATCGGCGGCCGCCTCGGTCGCGTCAGTAGCTTCCGCCTCGAACTGTTCTCGCGCCTGCTCTGTCGCCGTCTGGTCCGGCACGGGATAGTAGCCGAGTATCACTAGTTGATGTGGACTCAGTAGTTCAACGAGCGCCTCCGATGGCGCGTCCAAACCGCTGGCGTCGATAGGTACGAGAATCGTCGGCTGGGAAACTGTCTCTGACATCAGCGACCTCCGTAATCAGCACTACTCCCCAGAGACGTCTATCATTTGATGCGGTGCTGACTCGCCCGATGGGATATCCTCTCGCCCCGCCGTGCCGTCGGTGTTTGCAGCACTGCGGCTGGATCGCCATCACAAAATCCACCGCGAGGGCGTTTATACACCAAATTTATAACAAATTTCAGCGTAAGCGACGTCAGTGCCCGAGAACGGTGATTCGGCGACCGACAGCGACCTCGATCGAACCATCGGCCTGCTAGGCGCGGTGACGATCGGGACCGGGACGATGATCGGCGCAGGGATTTTCGTGTTCCCCGGCCTGGCTGCGGGCCGAGCCGGACCGGCGGCAGCCGCCTCCTTCGCTATCGGGGCCGTGATCGCCCTGTTGGTCGCCCTGCCGACCTCGGAACTCGCGACTGCGATGCCCGAAAGCGGCGGCGGATACTACTTTATCTCCCGGGGACTCGGTGCTCTTCCCGGCGCAATCGTCGGACTCGGGCTTACGTTCGGGCTCACGTTTGCCTCGGCGTTTTATCTCGTCGGGCTCGGTGAGTACGCGGCGGCGATCATCGTCGAGGCAGGCATCGTCGCCACGACCGATATCTCGATCGGCCCGATCGACGTCGTGCTCCTCGTCGGCATTGTCGCCGGAATCCTGTTGACCGTCCTGAGCGTCTTCGGGACCGAAAACACCGAGTCGCTCCAGAACGCTGTCGTCGGCTTTCTTTTGGCAATTCTCGTGGTGTTCCTCTCGGTTAGTGGCCTTGATCTCCTCGGGGTTCGCGGCGCGTCGCGGGTGCCCGCCGACCTCGCCCCGAAGGGCTTCGCCCCGATACTGACGACCGCCGCGCTGGTTTTTACTTCCTTTCTCGGCTTCGCCCAGATCGCGACCGTTGCTGAGGACATCGTCGACCCCGACCGAAACCTCCCCCTCTCGATGGTCGGTTCGATCCTCTTGGTCGGGGTGCTCTACATCGTGACGCTTTTGATCGCCGGCAGCACTTTCGAGCCGGACGTAATCGCCCGGATGGGTGAGACGGCCATCGTCGAACTCGCCCGTGAGTATCTCGGCTTCGGTGGCGTCGTCGTCATCCTCATCGGTGGCTTGCTCGCGACCATCTCCTCGGCGAACGCCTCGATCCTGAGCGCCTCCCGGGCGCTGTACGGGCTGAGCTCGGACGCGCTCGTTCCCG
>UEZA01000022.1_pt1 | contig 16826 bp, 20 predicted proteins | sample 1903731 | NCBI WGS metagenome assembly UEZA01 (sample SAMEA4776353, study PRJEB27445) | saltern metagenome | biome: Hypersaline environment; feature: solar saltern; material: Pellet | place: Spain | collected 2012-08 | depth 0 m | reverse complement strand
GGTACGCCTCCCGATCGAACGAGATCGAGACGCCGGCCCGGTCGGCGGCGGTCGAAAGCAGCGTCTCCCGGTCCCGATCGGTGACCGCGAGCGTATCGTCGAGATCGAACACGACGGCGTGTAACACGACACGTGATTGGCTCGGCGTGATTATATATCGTCCGGCGTCGCGGCGAACGGGCGGTCTTTTTGTTCGCGGCCGGCGGAGGACCGGTATGAGCTTTTTCGAGGACCTCGCCGCCCGCATCGACGCGGTCGACAGCGTCGTCTCCGTCGGCCTCGATCCCGACCGCGATCGCCTGCCGGCGTTTCTCGACGCTGATCTTCCGCGATGGGCGTTCAACCGTCGCGTCATCGACGCGACGCATGAACACGCTGCCTGCTACAAGCCGAACGTCGCTTTCTACGAGGATCCCGACGGTTGGCGCGCCCTCGCGGAGACGATCGCCTACGCCCACGGGAAGGGGGTCCCCGTCCTGTTAGACGCGAAACGCGGCGACATCGGCAACACGGCCCGTCAGTACGCGACAGCGTTGGACGAGGACGGACTCGGGGCCGACGCGATCACTGTCAATCCGTATATGGGTCGGGACAGCCTGGAACCGTTCCTCTCCAGATCCGAGAAGGGCGTCTTCGTCCTCTGTCGGACCTCGAACAGCGGCGGCGCGGACTTCCAGAGTCTCGACGTCGGCAACGGCAAGCCGCTGTATCAGTACGTCGCCCAGCGCTGTGCAGCGTGGAACGAGCACGACAACGTTGGACTGGTCGTCGGCGCGACCGCGACTGAGGAACTCGAAGCGATCAGAGATCTCGTCGGGATGCCGTTTCTCGTTCCCGGCGTCGGTGCCCAGGGCGGCGACGCAAAGGAGGCCGTCGAGTACGGCCTCGCAGACGATGTCGGCCTCGTGAACTCCTCGCGGGGGATCATCTTTGCCGGCGAGGGGGCCGACGACGAGGCCGCGTACTTCGGGGCGGCTGGTGAGGCTGCCAAGCAACTCAAGCGGCGGCTGAACGAACACCGGTGAGCACTCGACGCTCGGCTCACTGGACCGCGAGAAACGGCCCGACTTCAGCCGCTACCGACCCCGATCAGAACCGATATTCGTCGACGCCGTCGGGATAGCCTTCATCACGGCCGCCGACCTGGTCGGTGTCGCCCATCTCCGACCGGCAGGCCGTACACAGCCCCGTCGGCTCATCGTAGTGATGGGCGCAGACGAGACGACTACAGCGGTCACAGCCGTCCTCGACCGAGCCGGATTCACAGAGTTCGCACAGTCCGGCGACGCTCATGCTAGACGTTCAGTTCCAGAGCGGCCTAAAACTACCCCTGGCTGCGACCGGAAAGACGGGGAGTTGATATCGCGGGCGGAGCAACCAAGCGTATGGTTCCGCCGCTCGTGGCCGACATCGACGGCACGCTTACGCGTCCCGACAAATCGATCGATCCCCGCGTCTTCGATCCGATCCGCGAGTGGGAAGCGCCGGTAGTGATCGCGACTGGAAAGGCCTTCCCGTACCCCGTCGGGCTGTGTGAGTTCCTCGGTATCGAGATCACGATCGTCGCCGAAAACGGGGGCGTCGTCTTCGCCGAGGCGGCCGAAGAAGTGGCGTATAACGGCGATCCGGAGGGAGCCGCGGCCGTCGCAGCCGACTACCGGGCCGCCGGCCACGAACTCGGCTGGGGGGCGGTCGATCCAGTCAACCGCTGGCGGGAGACGGAACTGGCTGTCGCGCGCGAGCAGCCGCTCGAACCGCTCGTCGAGATCGCCGAGAGCAACGGACAGGTGGTGGTCGACACCGGCTACGCCTACCACGTCAAGTCCCCCGATGTCGACAAGGGTCAGGGGCTCGAAACCATCGCTGGACTGTTGGGATACGAGCCGGACGAGTTCGCCGCCGTCGGGGATTCGGAAAACGACGCGGAGCTGTTCGAACGCGTCGGCCGATCCTTCGCGGTCGCGAACGCCGACGAAACCGCGATCGATGCGGCCGACACGGTAACCGATGCGACCTTCGCCGACGGATTTCTGGAAGCGCTTGGACGACTCGAAAGCGGCGGTGGGACGTTCGAAGGCGAATGAGCAGCGTGTCCGCCAACGGCACCTTACGCCGGCGAGGGAACGTTTGGCCGGGTGTCGAGTCCCTCCAGCAGTAGTTCGATCGCCCCCAGATGGGCCTCCTTTCCGCGGTGGAAGTGAGTTGGGCGGATCGGCTGTGCGTCGTACGCAGCGAAAGCATCGGCGGAGACAGTCCCCTCGTGCTCGAAATATCGGCGAGTCTCGAACAGCAGCCGATGGGTGTGGATGAGTTCCTGGGCTTTCATTACACGGCATTTCGATCGATGCGTTCGTCGGGGCCCGCGTTCCGTTCGGCTCGTTTGGAGACTGGTCGTTTCGTTCCCCGCGGACGATACGTATCCGCCAACAAGGGGCGGGGACATCACGTTATACCATGACAGACAAAGGAACGGATATGTGAGGTGTATCGTTCCGAAGGCCACAGTGACCCGTGGTGGGCTGAAAAATACGACAGTTCGGAACGGCGGCCGCCGCTCCGGTTCCGCACCGAACACCCGACAGCAGCTTTAATTCCGTCGGCATCCAGACCCCGGTATGTCGCTCAACGAACTGCCGGATCTCACGCCGGATACCGGATCGGTCGAAACCGCGGAACTCGTCGTCGAGGACGACGTACTCGTGAAACTGTTTGCGCTCGGGCCCGGCGGCGCCTTCGATCCTCACGTCCACGACGACTGTGAGAACGTCTTTCACTTGCTTGAGGGCGAAGTTGTCGTCACGCAGGACGGTACCGTGGAGACGGTCGCCGCGCCGGCCGTCGTTCACAACCCCCGAGGCGTGGAACACGGCGCGAAAAACGAAACCGCCGATCGGGCGCTCTTGACCGCGAGTCTCTGCCCGTTGCCCTAGACGCCGGGAATGGCTCCCCTGAAAAGGTAGAATGACTCGAACGATCGATCAGTTTTGATCGCCGTCCTTGTCGGTCTCCGTATCGTCGGCTTCCCCGCCATTGCGTCGCGCCAGCCCGGCCAGATGGGGGGCCTCTTCGACGATGATCGACTCCGTGCCGAGTTCGACAGCGTTTCGGCTGCCGGGAAGACAGAAGACCGGGGTTCCGTCCGCGATCCCCGCCGTCGTGCGTGTGCCGACGACTTTCGTTCCGATCTCGTCCCGCGAGAGGCTCCGGAACAGTTCACCGAACCCCGGCAGGCGTTTGTCGAAGAGCGGTCGGGCCGCCTCGATCGTCACGTCATCGGGCGTGACACCGGTTCCGCCGGTCGTGACGACACAGTCGACGTCCGCCCGGTCGGCGAACCGATCGATGGTGTCCTGAACGCTATCGTAGTCATCGTTGACGAGTTCCCTGACCGCTACGGTGTGTCCGGCGGCCTCAAGACGCTCGACGATGGCGTCACCGGCCGCATCGTCGTCGATCCCGCGGCTCGAAGAGACGGTCAACAGCGCGAAATCGAGTTCGGCGATGTCGTGATGGTGGTGGTCGTGGCTGTGTTCGTGGTCGTCCCCGTGGTGATCGCCAGTATCGTTCATATCGTCGCCTCGGTGGCCCCCATCGAAAAAGCTGGGGGAGAGACCGAGCGATTCCGCTACTGTTTTGCACCCACCGGACACAGAACCAGAATATGAAGGCCATTTTTTACGAAGAGCATGGCTCGACCGATGTACTGCAGTACGACGAGTTCGACGACCCCGAAGTCGGTCCCGAGGAAGTCCTCGTAGACATCAAAGCCGGCGGACTGAACCACCTCGATGTCTGGACCCGCAAGGGAATGCCGAGTCCCGAGGAACTCCCCCATATCCCGGGCAGTGACGGAGCCGGCGTCGTCAGTGAGGTCGGCGACCGCGTCACCAGATTCGAGGCCGGCGACCGCGTCGTCGTCGATCCCGGTCTCTACTGTGGCGAGTGTGAGTTCTGCCGGAAGGGCGAGCAGTCGATGTGTGTCGATTACAAGATGATGGGCGAACACGTCCGCGGCGTCCACAGCGAACTCGCCGCAGTCCCGGAGGACAACCTCATCACGCTGCCCGAGGACGTCGATTTCGTCACCGCCGCCTCCGCGCCGCTGGTCTTCCAGACCGCCTGGCGGATGCTGATGACCCGCGTCGGCATCGACCAATCCGACAGCGTTCTCGTGTTGGGGGCCTCCGGCGGCGTCGGGCACGCCTGTGTCCAGATCGCAGCCAACGAGGGATGTGAAGTCTTTGCGACGGCCTCCTCGGAGGAGAAACTCGATCTCGCCCGCGAATGCGGCGCCGATCACCTCATCAACTACGAAGAGGAGGACTTCGCCGACGCGGCGAAGGAACTGACCGACGGTCGCGGCGTCGATGTCGTCGTCGATCACGTGGGCGAGGCGACGTGGGACACCTCTCTGAGCGCGGCCGCAAACGGCGGTTCGATCGTCACCTGCGGAGCGACCTCGGGCATCTCCCCGGAGACGAACATCCCGAAGGTGTTCTGGAAGCAACTCGACATCCTCGGCTCGACGATGGGGACACCCGGCGAGATGGACGAAGTGATGGCGAAAGTGTTCGACGGGACGTTCGAACCGCACGTCCGTGAAGTGTTACCGATGAGTGAGATCGTTCGCGGCCACGAAATACTCGAATCCCGCGAAGGGTTCGGATCGGTCGTCGTGGTTCCCGACGAGGACTACGAGGCCGGCAGCTACGAGTGATGCCCGCCGCCCGAGCACGGAGCGCCGACGAACGGGGACGATGAGCGGGAGCGGCGACCATCGGGACGCTTCCGGAGATGGGGACGAGGACTTGTCCTCCGAGTCGGAAGGCGACCGCGCCGGAAAGCCGGAGCCGGCGCATCCGGACGCTGCTGATCGGGAGTTCGACTGGCGCGGTTGGTCGCTGGTCGCCGCGGTCTTCGTCGCCTTTCTCGTCATCCCCGGTTTCATTTACGCCTATCCACACGTTCCCTCGAGCGTCGGGCTGTCCTTCTGGGATACGTATCTCGTCCTCCCGATGATCCCGGCGATCGTGCTCGGACTGCTCGCGGTGTGGGCGACGACCCGGCCATAGCGCCGACGGTCGATCGCACCACGGAACGCTTTTTTGTAGGCCAGTCCTGTCGAGGGTATGACTTCGACGGAATCGGTCGCCGAATTCGCAGTGGAGGTGACCTACGACGGACTTCCCGAGGGCGTCCGGGAGGGCGCCAAGCGCCGGCTGCTCGACGTCATCGCAGTCGGACTCCAGAACCGCGACGACGCGACGGTCGCCGCGATCCGTGACGGGATAGCGCTCGACGGGGGAGACGAGAACAGAAGTCGGGTGTGGGGATCGCCGTCGAGTGCCGCTGCGTCCCGGGCCGCAATGGGGAACGCGGCCGCAGTCGCCGCCGGAAACGGACCGGTGTTTCCCTCGCCGACACCCGCTCCGACGGGCGGTTCGATCGCAGCCGCACTGGCTGTCTCTGAGGACCGTGGTAAAACCGGCGAGAAGACACTCGCAGCGATCGCGGCCGCACTTGAGGTCCGGGGCGAACTGGCGTGGCATGCGCCGCTGGACGAACTGCATCCGGCTACCCACACGGCCGTCGCCGCCGCGGCCGGGGCGGGGCAGGTCGCCGGTCTCGACGAGAGCGAACTGACGAGCGCGCTCGGAACCGCTGCGAGTCGAGTAACGCTCGGAGTCGGTGACGAAGCGTTCACGTCGGTCGCGACTGGAAACGCGGCGGCCGCCGGGGTGGACGCGTGTCTGCTCGCCGAGGGCGGCGTTTCGGCACCGGACGGACTCACCGCGCCGAACGGCTGGCACGACCTCGTCGGGCCGTTCGATCTCGATTTCGATCCGGGCTGTGAACGCGTTCGCGACGCCGCAGTGTTGCCGTACGACGGCCACCTCTACGGACAGCCGGCTATCGAGGCCGCGATCGACCTCGCAAGCGAAATCGCACTCGACCCTGCGGACATCGAGTCGGTCGCCGTCGAGACGGTCGACAGAGCGGTACCGGAGATCGACGCCGAACGGATCGCCGCCGCGCTGGTCGATCGAGCGCTGTCCGTTCATCAAGGCGATCGGGCGGATCTACAGCCGATCGTTGAGGCGACGTCGATATCGGCAGCCGACGACGCGCTCGAACGGACCGATCCCGAGTCGATTCCGACGCGTGTTGCCGTCGAAACGTACGACGGTGATGCCTACGAGACGACGAGTGATCGGTTCGAAGGGCACCCGACGACGCCGGCGTCATGGGGCGTCCTCGAAGAGAAGTTCCATGCCCTCGCTCGGGGCTGTTATGACCGCGCCCGACGCGAGGAGATCATCGAAACGGTTCGGAGCTTCGAGGCTGAAAGCCCGGCCGAACTCGCTCGCCTACTCGATTGACTGAGCCAGGCGATCAGCCGCTGGACGACGGTGTCGAATCGTCGGAGCGTGTCGGGGGCGACGCAACGACACCGCAGGTGCGAGCGTAGTGCCGGAACTGCGCCCGCGGGATCTCTGCAATCCGGGCTGCTTCGGCCTCAGACACCGCGCCGTGAGCGTACAGCGATATGGCCTTCCGAACGTCCCGGTCGTCTATCATTGCTAACAGCATCTAATGGAGATTCGTACGTAAATCTTTTTCTCAGATAAGAAAACAAATAACCAATTAAATAGATTCATAGTGCGTGATATATATTTATATATGGGTATATGTATTTGAAACAGCAGTCTCAGACGATCACGGAATAGCGTCCCCGGATGTGTGCTCGGCTGGACGTCGCTACTGGACAATCACTGCGCAAAGCGTCGCCCAGCGGTCGGTTCCCAGTAGGCCGTCTGCGTACAGCCGTCCGGCTCGATCAGTCGTCGGCGAAGTCGCGCCGCATCGCGATCTCAAACCACGGGCAAAGACGGAGTTGACGGTACCACTTCGGATGCTCGTAGAGCCGCTCGTATGGGACCCACATCACGCCAGCGACCTCAGTTTCGTCGGGATTCAGCGTGCGGTCCTCGAGGGTACACTGGAGGACAGAACAGACCTCCCATTCGAGGCCCTGATCGAGGTAGTACCGTTTGTACTCGAACTTGTCAGTCACCCGAAGGTCGTCGTACTGCTCCGGCGTGATGCCGAGTTCTTCTTGGAGTCGCTCTTCGGTCGCCGCCAGTTGCGTCTGGCCTTCGACGGGGTGCGAAGCGACGGTTCCGTCCCAGTGCGTGTCCCACAGTCGCTTGTCAGGGGCCCGCTGTGCCAGGAGAATGTTCCCTTCGTCGTCGAAGACGAGCGCGGTAAAGGCACGGTGCCGGATGCCGTCGCCCGTGTGCGCTTCGAGCCTGTTAACCGTTCCCGTTGGCGTGTCGTCGGCATCGACCGCGATGACGTCCTGTTCGGCGTTTTCGTGGTCGTCGGGGGCCGTCGATCCCGACCCGGTCGGATCGATATCGTCCGTACTCATAGCCAACCGAACGGGTGACTCCATTAAGGTCCCTTCGACTTCCGAGAATCGTCAGCGATCGACGGGTATGAAGCCCGTTTCGAAGCCGCTTCCGGAAGGGGAGCTCGGGCGTGGGCGTATCAGTCGTGGGTCAGGGTACGACCGGCGGCGTACCGAGGACGTCCCGAACGGAAACGTCGCACCTCAATTGATAAACGTTAATGGCGGGACCAGCGTACAGATCTGGTAATGACAGACGCCTACGTGGCGCTGGAGGACGGCCGGGTCATCGAGGCCCGTGCCCGCGCTCCGGGCCGCACCCGCGGTGAGTTGGTGTTCACCACCGCCTACACCGGCTACGAGGAATCGCTCACCGATCCGAGCTACGAAGAGCAGATACTCACGTTCTCGTACCCCCTCATCGGCAACTACGGCGTCCGGGAGGAACGGTTCGAATCCGATCGGGTCCATCCACGCGGGGTCGTCGCCCGAGATCTGACCGAGGACGTCGCCGAATGGCTCGAAAGCGAAGGCGTCCCAGCCGTCGACGAACTCGACACCCGCGACCTCGTGACCGGGATCCGCGAGGAGGGTGCGATGCAGTGCGGTATCGCCGCGGGCCCCGACGCGACCCCGGCGGACGCGGAGGCGGAACTCGCCGAATGCCAGGCGATGAGCGATCACACCGACATCGGATCGCAGGTTTCCATCGAGGATTCGGCGACGTACAATCCGGACGGCGACGGACCGACCGTCGCACTGATCGATTGCGGCGCGAAGGGGTCGATCCTCAGTTCGCTCGTCGAACGAGACGCGACAGTCGAGATGGTGCCGTACGATGCGACGGTCGCGGATATCGAGGCTGTCGACCCGGACGTGCTCTTCATTTCGAACGGCCCCGGCGATCCCGAGAACTACGAGGCCGCAGCGGCGCTCGTCGAGGAGTATGCCGGCGAAGTCCCTCTCGCGGGGATCTGTCTCGGTCAGCAGGTGATCGCCAACGCGCTCGGCGGTGAGACGGAAAAGATGGAGTTCGGTCACCGGGGCGTCAATCAGCCGGTCCGGGATCTCCGCTCGAATCAGGTCGTCATGACGACCCAGAACCACGGCTACACAGTCTCGGAGCCGGGGGAACTCGACGTCACCCAGATCAACGTCAACGACGACACGCCCGAAGGGCTCGAAAGCGACTCACTCGAGGTCATCACCCGCCAGTACCACCCGGAGGCCAACCCCGGCCCCCACGACACGCTCGGCTTTTTCGACGACGTCCTCTCGCTGGCGTCCACCTCCTCGCAGAACTGATCGGCTCGGTTTGCCCACGGAACGGGTTTTCGCTCCGTTTCGAAGCTCGATTTTGATTTGGGATATTAAATACTATCGTCCGTACACTTGGATGATAAATGTCCTTGAACGTATCGAGACTGCTCCTTCCGTCCCGTGTCCGCGAGAGTTATACGGGAAAGATGGGAGCGGTATTCGTTTTTGTCGGCGCGATAACGGCGGTGTTCGGTGCCGTCGCATACGCGGACGTAATGACAACGACGGGAGGAGCCGGGGCGGTAGAGGAGTCGGCGGTGTCAGCCATCCTCGGACTCATAGTACTCATGTTGATCAATCTGGGGTTCGTCGCGGCTACGCTGGGTGGCGATACCGCCGCGTCGCTGTCCGTGCTCGCCGCAAAGGCAGACCGGATGGGCAGCGGTGACCTCGACGTCGACCTCGACACGTCTCGGGAAGACGAGATCGGAGATCTATACGCCGCCTTCGACGGGATGCGGCAGTCGGTCAGGGAATCGCTCGACGAGGCGGAAACCGCGCGGGAAGACGCCGAATCGGCCAGACAGCGCGCCGAGCGAATGAACGATGACCTCCAAGACGAAGCCGAGCGGTTCGGTGAGATCATGACCCAGTGTGCCGAGGGCGACTTCACGAAGCGGCTCGACGCCCGAACGGACAACGAGGCCATGCAGTCGATCGAGACCTCGTTCAACGAGATGATGGACGGTATCGAGGATCTCGTTGGCCGTATCGAGGGGTTCGCGGTCGAAGTCTCGGACGGGGCTGAAGCGGTCCGAGAGAACGCCGAGGAGGTCATGGACGCGAGCGAAGACGTCAACGAATCGGTCCAGGGCATCTCCTCCGGCGCGACCGAACAGACCGAAACGATCCAGCGGATCGCTCTGAAGATGGACGACGTCTCGGCGACGACCGAACAGGTCGCTGCCAGCGCCGACGAGATCGCCGGCCGGGTCCGTGAAGCCGCCGAAACGGGTGAATCTGGACGCGTGAAGGGCGAAACGGCGATCGAGGAGATGAACGCGGTGGAGGCCCGCACGCAGCAGGCGGTCGAATCCATGGAGGTGCTCAACGAGGACGTTCGGGAGGTCGGCGAGATATCCGAAATGATCGCCGAGATCGCCGAACAGACCAACATTCTGGCTTTGAACGCGTCGATCGAAGCCGCCCGAGCCGAAGGGGGCAGCGAAGGGTTCGCCGTCGTCGCCGACGAGGTCAAACAGCTCGCAGAAGAGACCAAGGCGGCGACCGAAGAGATCGACGACGTCATCGGGACCGTACAAGAACGGACACAGACGACGGTCGAGGACATCCGCGAGACGAGCGAGCGCGTCTCGGAGGGCGTCGATACCGTCGAGGAGACGGTCGACGCTCTCGAAGTGATCGTCGACAGCATCGAACGGACCAACGAAGACGTCCAAGAGATCAATCGCTCGACCGACGCACAGGCCGAAGCCGCAAGCGAGGCGACGACCATGGTCGAGGACGTGGCCGCGACCTCACAGGAGACGGCAGCCGACGCGGAGACGGCGGCCGAGACGACCGAGGCGCAGGCCGCCGCCGTCAGAGAGGTGTTCAGCTTGATAGACGGCCTCTCCGAGCAGGCCGACAGCCTCTCGACAACTCTGCAACGAGCCGACGTAGAGGAGTCCGCGGGTAATACAGAGGGCGTTGAGACGCTCGTCGGGAGAGGTGAGGGAGCATGATCGACATCACCATGGTGTTCTGGGTCGGTGCGATCGGCATGCTAGTGGGAACTGTTGTCTTCGCGTGGGCTGGTCGGGACGCCACCGCGGGCGAGCGCCGGTATTATCTGACGCTGATCGGGATCAGCGGTATCGCCACCGTCGCCTACGTGCTCATGGCGCTCGGGGTGGGCTGGTTCAGCGTCGGCGAACGGACCGTGTTCATTCCACGGTACGTCGACTGGATCCTCACGACGCCGCTCATCGTGTTGTTCCTGGGCCTGCTGGCCGGAATCGATCGTCGGAAATTCGCTATTGCGATCGGGCTCAACACGGTCGTGATGGTCGCTGGGATGGTCGCCGCGTTGCTTCCCGGCACTACACGGTTTGTGCTTTTCGCACTCGGCGCGGTCTCCTTCGTCGGTCTCGTGTACTACCTGTACGGTCCGATGACTGCAAGTGCCAGAGCGCAGGCAGACGGAATCGAGAAACTGTACGTGCGGCTCAGAAACCTGACGGCCGTGCTCTGGTCGATCTATCCGCTCATCTGGGTCCTTGGTCCGCCGGGGCTGGACCTGCTGACGGCGACGGTCGGGACCACGCTCGTCGTGTACCTCGATTTGGTAACGAAAGTCGGGTTCGGTCTGATAGCCCTCGATGCGAGCGCGACGCTGCACTCGGAGTTCGATATCTCGCTCGCCGGAACTGAAGCCGAGGATCAAACGGTAGCCACAGGCGACTGAGACGCCCGACGTTTCGGAGAACTCCTTCTGGTCGTTTTCGCTACTCCACGAACCGGTATTTCCGTTCGCCCATCCGTCCCCAGCCGTCGAAGACGAACTCGGAATCGGGCGTCGTGAACTCCTCGACGGCGGATTCCTCGTCGTGGTTGTGGGCGTCGTGAACGTCTTCGTACTCCTCGAATGACAGTTCGTATCGCGATTCCAGCTGCTCGTCGATGTTCAGCACCTCGATCTCCTCGAGCCAGTTTTCCTGGACCGTCTCGACGTGGATCTCGGCCTGCGCACCCGAGCCGTACGAGCCGACGAGGAGCCGGTGGCCGACAGCGTCTTCGCCGGCCTCAGCGAGTGATTTCAATCCCGAGACGCGGGCAACGTGGACCGAACCGGTGTACCAGTTGCCGACGCGTCTGGAGATGTCCAGCGTCGGGTCGATCGTCCGGGCGTACCACTCCTGATATCGATCGGTCTCTTTCAGCGCGTCGGTGTACTCCGACAGCGCTTCCATGTAGGCCTCGTCACCGTCGAAGGCCTCGGGCCGGGGCTGGCGACCGATGTCGGCTTCGAGTTCGTCCTCGATGTCCGTGTCGCGGGTGATGTGTCGGTACGCGAGGACGGCCGCCTTCCGGACCATCCCCGGGAATGGGGTGTGGAACGGTCCGAGGCGAAAGTCCTCGGCGTGGATCTTCCCGCCGACTCGCTCGTAGTCGACGAGCGCTTCCCGCATCCGTGCGAGGTAGACCTTCACCGATCGTTTCCCGTCGACGCTGGGGAACTGCTGTTGGGGCTTCAGGAAGTCGGTCTCGTCGGCCGAGCCGTAGCCCTGTTCGGTCGAGAGTTCGACGAGATCCGGATCCTCGTCGATCAACATCGCGACTGCGCCGCCGCCCTGCGTCGCCTCGCCGGGGTCGTCGCGAGCGTACAGCGCGGTATCGGTGGCGATGACGAGCGCCGCCCGGCCACGGTTTCGCCCCGCTTTGATCCAGTTGTACGCGTCGTCGATGCTCTGGGTGCCGGCGACGCAGGCGAACTTCCGTTCGCCCTTGTTGGCGTGATGGAGGTCGCCGTCGAAGACCTTCTCCAGGCAGCCGCCGATGTACGTCGAGACCGGCTTGGAGTGATCGAACGCCGACTCCGTCGCGACGTCGATCCGACCGATGTCGTCGGGTCCGAGCCCCTTCCGTTTCATCAGTCGGTGAGCGGCGTTCGCGCCCATCGTGACGATGTCTTCGTAGGTGTCGGGGAAGGAACTGGCGTGCAGTCCGAGCCCTTTCGTGTACTTTTCCGGGGCGTCGTCCATCGCTGGCGCGAACGTCTCCGGAAGGTCGAGTCTGAGTTTTCCCGTGTGGATTTCGATGCCGTCGATGCCGACGCCTGTCATGTGCGGAACGTCGTGGAGCGGGTATATGTTTTTGTCGATGGATAGTTCGACAGATGACGTATTCGATCGGATGCGCTTGCTCGCACGACTGCGCGGCGACAGTGATGCGTTATCTGGAACGAACCGTTACAGTGTGCCGGATGCAGCCACAAAATTGCTCAAACGGGACGGGAACAAATAGAAACGTCTGCCCTATTCGTCTTCTTCGACCACGGACGGATCAGCGAGGGCACGCCCCAGCGAATCGAGCCCGTTGACCCAGTCGGCGACGAGTCCGTATTCGATCTCTTCGGCGGTCTCCATCGGCAGTTCTTCGCCGTCGACGATGAGCGTCCCGGCTTGCACACAGTGTGCGAGGGCGGTGTCGAGGTCCTCCTCTTCCTTTTCCGCGGCAGCCGCAGCCTGCAGATGCTCCTCGACCGCTCCTTCCGCCGGGCCCCCGACGATGTACTCCTCGGCAGTGTAGAGCGCACAGACCAGCGAGGTCTGGATTCCGTCGACGAGCGTGAGTTTCTCTTCGTCGTCGATGTCGACCTCGGAGAGGACGATCTCTCGGACGCGGCCGAGTTCTTCCGCAGCTGCGTCGGCGTCCTCGAACTCGCCGTCGTCGTAATCAGTGAGAATCTTCGCGATCGCGATCGTCGCGTCGTCGAGCAGATTGAAGAACAGCCGCGCGGAGTCGTCGCTTTCCGGGTCGATCTCCTCCTCGCGGAGCCGGTCCAACCAGTTGTTCCATCGTTCGGCCGTATAATATTCGCCGGGAGGCGTGCTCATGCCCGAAGATACGGGTGCCCGGGGATATGCCTTTTCCTTGTCGCGCTCGCCGGGCTATCGATCGCTCCGTGCGTCACGACCGAGTTCGCGCTCGACAGCGTCTACCTTCTCGCGGGCGCGCTCGTCTCGCGCACGCTTGTCGTCGATCTTCAGGAACGTGCTCACGCGGTCGGCGTCGACTGCCTTGTGGGCCGCGCCGACCGCCGCCAGCAGGGTATCGATGTCGTCCGCTTCGATGACCGTTCCCATCGGGTTCGTCTCGTAGGAGACGTCGAACGCCTCAAGCGCCTCGACGGCGGCCGCGACCTCGCTCGCCATGCTGTCTTCGATCACCGGTGCCACGCTCAGGAGTGCGACGACGGTCATGCGTGTCGATCGGTCGCCGATCAGTATAGGCGTTGTCGTCAAGACCCCACTGTAATCTATAATCTTCCCATGGCGGCGAAAAGTACTATGCAAGCCGGCATTGAGCCACGAGTATGCGCACCGATACCGCTGGCCCGCGGCTCCAACGGCGGCGGATCGAAGCGAACGGGCTGACCTTCGAGTGTCTCCATGCCGGCGACGGCGACCGGCTGGCGCTCTGTCTGCACGGCTTTCCGGACAACGCCGGCTCGATGGCCCCCGTGCTCTGGCGACTCGCCGACGCTGGATTCACCGCCGTCGCCCCGTTCATGCGCGGCTACGCGCCGACCGATCCGGCCCCGGACGGCGACTACTCCGGGACGGCACTCGGTGAAGATGCGGTCGCGCTCGCCGACGCGCTCGGAACGGAATTCGACACCGAAGACGCCGTCGTCGTCGGCCACGACTGGGGCGCCGCTGCCGCCTACGCCGCCGACCGAATCGCCCCGGACACCTTCTCGAAGCTCGTCACGATGGCTGTTCCGCCCGGATTCGACGCGCTGCTGTTCGAACACCCGCGACAGGCGCTCCGGAGCTGGTACATGTGGTTCTTCCAGCTACCAGATGTTCCGGAACGGGCGCTCCGCTGGCGGAACTTCGCGTTCATCGACTTTCTGTGGGGCCTGTGGAGCCCCGAGTGGGACTACCCGGACGCCCGGATCAACGACGTCAAGGAGACGTTCCGCGCCGAGGGGACCGTCGAGAACGCGCTGCAGTACTACCGCGATACGATGCGTCCGTCGGTTCGAGAGATCGCCGGCGACCGCCCGTCGATCGAGGACGTGCCGCCGGTCCGAACGCCGACGCTCGTTATCTACGGGGATCGGGACGGCTGTATCGGGCCGGAACTGTTCGAGCACGCTGATGAGATCATTGAGGAGTGTCGGGTTGTGCGTGTTCCGGGTGCCGGACACTTTGTGCATCAGGAGCGGGCTGATGCTGTGGGGAAAGAGATTGTGGAGTTTGTGTGAGTGTCGTCCAAGTTATAAAGGGTGCTGACTGTCAGTCTGACTGTAGACACATCCGAAAATCGAAACGAGTCTAAAAGCTGAGTTCCAGATGAACGGTTCGATTAGATTCTAAAGCGTTCTGACCGTCGCGTTCTGAACGTCCGACGAGTCGGAGTACGCGATGACAGAGTCAGAGCTACTGCAGTTTGCAGTTACCCCAACAGAACTGATACTCGCTTCCTCAGACCCGTCGCTCTGGATGCACGCGACGCCGTCTGTGTTTGATCCCAGCGATGTGAGCGTGACATTCCCGTCCTCAACGTTCACACCAGCGTTCGCGTTCTGACTGACACTCTCACCGAGGCCGAGCACGAACGTCCCGATCACCGCGGCGAGGATCACGGTTATGGCGACCATCAGGATGACGCCGATGACCGGTGACACTGCTTTGTCGTCCGACAGCAACTGTTTTACTAGCATACCTGATATTACGCCACCCATAGGGATAACGCCTCTGGCCATATCGGATGATGAAATTACTGGGGAAAAAGGACCAACTTTTTATATACTGGTTTTATTTTATCGGTTTGATCTAACGTAATTTGGTGGCGGGGGTGGATTGCTGCCTAAGGACAGGATCGCTTCTCAGTGTAATCAACCAGATTTGTGATAATTGTATGTAGAGTTGTTTCGTTGGCGGCTGTTCCACCGATTCCGCCACCCGGCCATGATTGGGCACGATCGTAGCACTGTATGTGAGCACGCGCTCGCAGCGCTCATCGGTTTGCTCGTCGGAGAAATGCGCTGGCGGGGATTTGAACCCCGGTTGTGACCATGGCAAGGTCACGTGATACCACTACACTACCAGCGCGCCTTTCGCATCAAATCGTACCGCGGAGATGAATAAAAGGCTTGCGAACCAACGCGGAGCGGGGACAGAAACACACGTGATCGACCCCCGAAACCCCTGTGAACGCGGCGCACGACCGCTACATACCGCGATACTTTTAACCATGGGTTCGGTATGACCGGCACAGTCTCGTGAACGGACACGGAAGCGTTACGGCATGACACGCAGCGTGCTCGTGCCGTCGTCGTTGACCCGAGAGGCCGAGGACAAACGCGAGGCGACTCGCAAACTCGGTTACGTCGCCCGCGCGGCGACGATCTTTCGGGTGGATCGCCTCGTCGTCTTCCCCGACCGTGGGGGAGCGACGGGGCGATTCGGCGACGGGTTCGTCGACACCGTGTTGCGGTACGCCGCCACGCCCCCATACCTCCGAAAGGAGGCGTGGGGCAGGCGGGACGAACTGGAGTACGTCGGCGTGCTGCCGCCGCTCCGCGTTCGTTCACAGACCGGCTCCGGATCGAACGGTTCGGGGTCGTTAAGACAGGGAATCGTGACCGAGGTCGGACCTGACGGACGCGTCCGGGTCAATTGCGGACTGCAACACCCGATCTCTCTGCCGGTGCCGCCGTCGATGGCGGTCTCGGAGGGGGAACGCGTCACCATCAGGGTCTCTTCGCGAGAGCCGGTTCGCGCAAAGCTCGTGGCCGAGCCCCCACCGGGGTTCGCCGTCGAGCGCGCGACCATCGAAGACGCCCTCACCCGGTCCGAGGCCGGCGTACGGATCGCCGCGTCCCGGCTGGGCGAGGAGCTGACGGTCGATCGGCTCGGCGAGTTGGCCGAGCGGACGGCCGACGACGGTCTCACAGTCGCTTTCGGCGCCCCCGAACGGGGGCTGCCGGAGATACTTGACTGTGAGCCTCGCGCGGGGACTATCGGCGACGAACCGCGAGCGCGGTTCGACCTTTGGCTCAATACGGTTCCGAACCAGGGTAGCGAGACGATCCGAACGGAGGAAGCTCTGTTCGCGACGCTTGCGCCCCTCACACTGGAGTGAGATAAATGCCACAACCAAGCAGACCACGAAAAGGCTCGATGGGCTTCAGCCCCCGCAGCCGTGCGGCCAGTGAGATACCGCGTTTCAACTCCTGGCCGGGCGACGAGGGACAGCCCGGGCTACAGGGCTTTGCCGGCTACAAGGCGGGCATGAGTCACGTCGTGACGATCAACGACGAGCCCAACTCCCCCCGAGAGGGCCAAGAGGAGACCGTTCCGGTGACCGTCGTCGAGACGCCACCGATGCGGGCTGTCGCCGTTCGAGCTTACGAAGACAC
>UEZA01000019.1_pt1 | contig 17055 bp, 21 predicted proteins | sample 1903731 | NCBI WGS metagenome assembly UEZA01 (sample SAMEA4776353, study PRJEB27445) | saltern metagenome | biome: Hypersaline environment; feature: solar saltern; material: Pellet | place: Spain | collected 2012-08 | depth 0 m | reverse complement strand
CGAACGGACGGGTTCGAAGATCATGCCTTGGACGGATAAACAACGAATCACCGTCGTCGCGATCGCCATACTGGTCGTGACTACCCCCCTGCTGTGGCAGATCGCGAGTGTACGAACGGCCCAGGCTACCGAAGAAGAGCAGGTCGATCTCACCAATCAGACCGTGCCGGAGCGACAGGCTTCGAACGACTACGACGGGGATGAAATCAACGACTCGAACGATCGCTGTCCGACCCGCCCGGAGACGGAAAACGGGTTCCAGGATTCGGACGGCTGTCCGGATGCCGTCGAAACGACGGGGGCCTCGTGATGTCCGAACTCGTGTGGCTGCTCGATCGCGGTGCCGCCCTCGTTGCGTACCCCGCGCTCTATCTCGCAATGCTCACCGGGATTCTTTACAATACCGAGTCATTCGGCGTGCTCCACGAGGCGGCCCAGCGGCTTCATATCGAGCTTTCGGTCTTTGCGATGCTCGTGACGCTTCTTCATGCTGCGTTGGGACTACTCGATACGTGGTTCGTCGTTACTGGACAGGCGTCTCTGCCGGCCTACTCGCTATCGTACTTTCTCGGCGGCGTCATCGTGGGAATCGGTGCGCTGCTGTTGCTCGTCGTGGCTGTGGTTGGATTCATCGACGCGAGACGGTTCTCCCGACCCTGGGGCCCCAGAGTCGTTCATTCCTTTGCCTACGGTGGGTTCGCGTTCGGGACAGTCCATGCCGCCGCGGTCGGCACTGACGTGACTGGCTTGATCCGCCCTCTGTTGGGTCCGACGCTCGCGTTCCTCGTCTACGTGCTTCTGTTACGGGTGTTGATCCCGAAAGATCTCGTGTCGGTCGCCGCCCCGAACTAATAACTCTCCCAGAGGCCGAGGAGCCGATCCACGACTCGGTCAGTGAAGGACTGTCGATGGACGGTGTACAGGTACGCGACCCGGTCGGGGTCCGTGACCTCGTAAACGACGCTTCGTCCGTCCCGCTCTTTCGTGACGAGATCGGCGTCGGCGAGATTCGAGAGGTGCCACGAAACGGTCGAATCTGCCTTTCCGATCCGGTCGCTCAGTTCGTTCGTCGAAAGCGGCCCGTCCGCGAGGAGATGAGCGAGGATCCGGCGGCTGTACTCCCGACGGAGCGCGTTCATGACGGTCTGGTCCGCCTCGTCGAAGTCCGCCTCGGGATAGTATCGGGTGTATTTTCCGTCGTCGGAGGCCTCGATCAGGCCTTCGTCGGCGAGCCACCGGAGTTGATACTGCAGCGTCCCCTGGGCGTAATCGAGTTCCTCGAGTAGCGCACGGAAGTGAATCCCGGGCGTGTCGGCTATCCGCTGGTAGATGGCCCGGCGTGAGTCCAGTTCCAGATCTGGCTCCGACATCTCTCAATCCCGTGTCAGGGCGATAAAGAACGTCAACAGGCCACCGAGAATGAGGATCGCCCCCCCGTGTTCGAGCAATTCGACCACCTCGGCGCCGAGATACGGCATCAGCGGATACTCGAGGAAGACGACGAGTCCGTAAACGGCGAACATCACGTAGCCGGCAGTGACGATCCGCATCCGCGAATCTCGCTCCCGCCGCCACGCGAGGTAGCTGAAAACACTCAACGCTCCGGCGACGAGGAAGATGCCGAGACTGACGTACTGTTCAAGGAGCGCCGCCAGCGTCATAGATCTACGTCGCGCTTGACGATCGTCGATGCGCGGTCGGGTGCCGACATAGTCGAACCCAGACGCCTAAAGTCAAAAACCGTTGGCGTCCAATCGTCGAATCCGAGGGGTGCCGATTACTTTCTATATCGCTATATACGGTATATCTGTCCACGAGGTAGGGGCAACGAAACCAGAAAAGTACAATTCCCTGGAGCCGAAACGTGGATATATGAGCCTATCACTGGAAGACGACTGCCCGGAATGTGATGCGTCGAACTTCTACAAGGCAGCGAGTATGCGCATTCAGCTCGGAACAAAAAAGAAGTGGCACTGCGCCAACTGCGAGTACGGGTTCATCACGATCAACGGGATCGATACCTCGGCCTGATCGAGCCACCAATGACACGTCCCGGGTAGCCACAGTAGGCTGTCCGTATGTGGCGATACTTTTCCCCCACCGTACTTGACGAGCACAGCGAGTCGACTGTGTCCTGAGCAACAACTCGCAGGCGTGGCCATCGATTTTGGGTACTCCTCTCTTCTGGATGCGCCTAGCAAATCGTTCAACCACAGACCCGGTGAATATCCGATTGAATTGCGGTGTGGCGTAAGAACAGGCGAGCAACCGACGACATCGCCACGTCAATAAATCGTATATCGGGATATCAACCCCGAGTAGAGGCCATACAGCTCCCTCACGATGAGAACTAGCAAGCGGAAAGACGGGTCGTCGGGAACTCAGTTGTCGTCGAGAGCCTGCCAGGAGAGCCGGGGATTCCGCGCCGCCGACACCTGGTCGATCCGCCGCGCGGCCGTCCGCCGCGGTGCGGCTTCGAGTGTCTCTGTCTCGTCCGACAGGGCGGCGTTGAACGCGGCAGCAAGCTGGTCGAGCGTCCGCTTGCTTTCGATCTCGGTTGGCTCGGTCATCAGCGCTTCGTTGACGATCTCCGGCCACTTCGTCGTCGGGGGATGGACACCGTAATCGAGCATCCGCTTTGCCACGTCTGCGGCGTCCTGTCCTCCGGCGCTCGCGACGAACTCGTGGTGGAACGGTCCGAAGGGGATGTCACAATCGATCAATTCGGCGAGGTAGTTCGCGTTGAGAACCGCCTTCGCGCTCGCGTCTGTAAGCCCTTCGTTGCCCAGTCGGCTAATGTAGGCGAACGCCTTCAACAACACGAGCCAGTTCCCCTCGTAACCGTGGACCTTTCCGATCGAGTGGTCCGGTGTGTGCCGCTCGTAGCGTCCATTCTTCCGTCGGATATGGGGATCCGGGAGGAACTCGACGAGATCATTGGTCACGCCGACCGGGCCGGCCCCCGGACCGCCACCGCCGTGCGGGGTCGCGAAGGTCTTGTGGACGTTGTAATGCATGATGTCGAACCCCATGTCGCCCGGGCGACCACGTCCGAGCAACGCATTGAGATTCGCCCCGTCGTAGTACAGCAACCCGCCGACGTCGTGAACCATCCCAGCGATTTCGGTGATATTGCGCTCGAACAGGCCGAGCGTGTTGGGGTTCGTCAGCATCAGTGCCGCGGTCTCCTGGGAAAGGGCCGACTCCAGCGCTTCGAGATCGACCCGTCCGTCGTCGTCGCTGGGTAGGTTGACCACATCGTATCCCGCCATGGCCGCGCTTGCGAAATTAGTCCCGTGGGCGGAATCGGGGATGAGGACCTCCGTCCGTTCGTCGCCGTTGGCTTCGTGGTGGGCCTTTGCGATGAGTATCCCAGTGAATTCGCCCGCCGCGCCGGCCGGCGGTTGTAGGGTAACAGCATCCATGCCACCGATCGTCGCGAGTTGTTCCTGCAATCGATGCTGGATCTTCAGGATGCCCTGAACTGAGCGTTCGGATCGGTCAGGGTGGGCGGACGCCTTGGGGTGGGCGGCCACATCCTCGGTGAACTTCGGATTGTACTTCATCGTACAGGAACCGAGCGGGAACGGCCCGGACTCGACGCCGTAGTTCATTTCCGACAATCGGGTGTAGTGGCGAGCGAGTACGGGTTCCGAAAGGTCCGGAAGCGTCACTTCATCGCGGGTCAGTTCGTCGGGAAGCGAGGACTCAACCGTCACCCGCTCGGTGTTTTTTTCGGACAATAGCGGTTCGTATGTCGTCTCGTCGGCGCTCCAGCGGGCCTGATCGTATCCGAGGGTGTTCGGCTCGTCGTCGGAGTCTGTCATTCTGCAGCCTCCCGGAGCGCTCCGAGCAAGCCGTCGATCGAACGCTCGTTCGTCTCGGTCGTACAGATCTGTATTTCGTGTTCGCCCACGACATGGACGGCGTAGCCATCGCTCTCTACATCGGCTGCCAGGGCCGCGGCTGGCCGGTCGGTGTGTGCGACGAACTCCCGGAAGTGATGGCGATCGTGAACCGGCGCCCGGAGGCCGTCGATCTCGTCGACCCGGCCGGCGAGGTCTCGGGCCCGAGTAACGCAGTTCTCCGCGAGATCGAGCAGTCCGTCCGGTCCAAGCCAGGCGATATGCATCGCGGTCCGCAGGGCGACCCACGCCTGATTGGTGCAAATGTTGGACGTCGCTCGTTCGCGCCGGATGTGCTGTTCGCGGGTCTGCAGGGTCAGTGTATACGCACGACGTCCGCTCTCGTCTTCGCTCGCGCCGACCAGACGCCCGGGAACCTGCCTGAGGAAGTCCTCGCGACAGGCGAACAGTCCGGTTCCCATCCCGTAGGCCGACGGCAATCCGAGCGTTGCTGCTTCACCGATGACCACGTCGGCGCCCACATCGCTCGGTCGCTCGAGCAACGAAAGCGCCACTGGATCCGAACCGACGACGAACAACGCGTCGTTGTCGGCCGCTAGATCGCCGATCAAACCGAGTCGTTCCTCGATCGTTCCCCGAACAGTTGGCGTCTCCGCGTACACTGAAAGCGTGCTTTTGTCGATCTGCTCGGAAAGCGCTTCCACGTCCACGATCCCGTCAGTCATCGGATACGTTTCGACCCCGACATCGTGTCCAATGAGATAGTTCTCGAGCGTCCGTCGCCGGCCCTCGTGAAGCTGTTCCGGGACAAGTATTTGATCTCCGTCGGCCTGCCGCACCCGGATCGCGAGCGTCGCGGCTTCGCCGAGCGCCGTGGCTGCGTCGTACATCGAGCAGTTCGCGACAGACAGACCGGTCAGCTCGACGAGCATCGATTGATACTCGAAAAGCGCCTGCAGAAATCCCTGTGCGATCTCGGGTTGGTACTGGGTGTAGCTCGTCAGAAACTCGGACCGAGCGGAGAGTTGATCGACCATCGACGGAACGTAGTGGTCGTAGTGGCCCCGTCCGAGGAACTCGACGAGATCGTCGTTTCCGTCGAGCGTTCCGTCGACGAGCGATCGGACCGCCCGTTCGCTCCGCTGTTCGATGTCGAGCGATTCGTCGAACCGGACCGGCTCCGGAATGTCGAAGAGCGCCGCCTCGCTTTCGGCCCCGATCGCCGAGAGCATCGTCTCCGTCTCGGCGTCGGTGTGTGACGCGTAGGGGCTGCCGTTTGCTGTCATGAGAACTGTCGGTATCCCAACCTAGTCCCCGTTACTATTAGTGATTGTGAGAGATGTCAGCGGTGACAGATTGTCTCCCGATCGCTGCTTTCGGATCGCTCCGGTCTCAATCTGTTCGACAGGTCACGTTCCAGGCTGTCTCTGAGAGTGCTTCGATTCGCTGATAGAACACGCGAAGCCCCTCTGGCCCTGTATCGGGAAGCACGTGCAGTTCGATGACGCCGTCACGGACAGCTGTCCGGAAGGTATCCCCTGTCCGATCGTCGTGAACGAGATACAGCGGCATCGGAAGGTCAAACCAATCGCCGTATCGGTACGACTCCCCGTCGATGACCTGTTCGACGAGCTGCGTAAGTGATTCATCGTCCCGCTCGGCCTCGGGAGACAGAGAAAACACGGTTTCGCCGTCGTATTCGACACCGCCGCGCCGCTGATACCGGCGGATTGGGTGTTTCGGAATAGCGAACGTCGGCGTGCTTTCGTCGGCCACACGAACGGTACGGCTTGATATCGCTTAAATTCGCTGCCGAAACGCTGGCAATAGTTTATATGTCATCACGAACCCAGACTCCCCGTGACGTAGTGGCCAGCCGACGGCGGTCCGGGCGGTCGAGTGGAACGGCCCCGTCGGATCGAGAACGTTCCACCTGTTCGCCACCTATATCGAGCGCCAGGCCGTAGCCGACAGTATGTGTGGGCGCTACAGTCTCTTTGCCGACCAGGCTGATCTCGAAGCCCGATTCGGTGTGACCTTCGATTTCGCGTTCGAACCGCGGTACAACGCCGCCCCGGGTCAGAATCTCCCGGTTGTCACCGACGACAACCCGGACAGCGTCTCACGGCTGGAATGGGGCTTGGTTCCGCGGTGGGCAGACGACGCGAGCGATCGTCACATCAATGCTCGGTCAGAAACCGTAACCGACAGGCCCGCCTTCGCGGACGCGTACGAAAGCCGCCGGTGTCTCGTGTTAGCCGACGGGTTCTACGAGTGGAGCGATACCCCGGACGGAAAGCAACCGTATCGGGTCGCTTTCGAGGACGACCGTCCCTTCGCGATGGCTGGCCTCTGGGAACGCTGGACGCCCCCGACTCGCCAGACCGGCCTCGGTGATTTCGGTGACGGGACGGCTGAGACACCCGGAGAGGAGCCGATCGAGACGTTCACCGTTCTGACGACGGAGCCGAATGCAGTCGTCGAGCCGCTTCATCACCGGATGGCGGTCGTCCTCACACCGGAGGCAGAAGACGCTTGGCTCGACGGCGAAGAGGTGTCCTTCGACCCGGCGCCCCCGGAGCCGTTCCGATCCTACCCGGTCTCGACTGCGGTAAACAGTCCTTCGAACGATCGCCCAGAGCTCGTTCAACCGCTTGAGTGACAGATCGGTTGCCTGACTCATTTCGGGGCGATACACCGAACAAGCAGATATCGGTCCGAATCAGCCCCATCGGCTCCACGAACAGCCGAGATCCGGACCATCTCTCCCTTCTCCAAAAGCTATGACAACACGTAAGAGAACGGCGAACGGCCTGTTTCGTATGAAACACGCTCGCATTGAAACGGCAGCCGGCGTCATGGAGGGTGAATACGACGACGGAACCGTCCATACCGACGCGGGAACGTACGATCCCGAAGACTACGAACTGCTCACGCCGTGTGAGCCCTCAGCACTCTACTGTATCGGGCGTAACTACGACGAAACGATCGATCAGATGGGCTACGAGACGCCCGAGGATCCGACGTTCTTCATCAAACCGCCGGTATCGCTTCACTCGCCGGAACAGCCGATTCCGTATCCGACCTTCACATCGGAGATGACGTACGCCGGCGAGTTAGCGGCAGTCATCGACACCGAATGTAAGGCGGTCGATGAAGCCGACGTCGATGACGTGGTCCGTGGATACACGATTCTCAACGATCTGGACTGTCTGGATCAAGAGTCACTGTCGGCACGGAAAGCGTTCGACTCGTCCGGCCCTCTCGGCCCCGTGATCGCTGATATCGAACCCGTTGGGATCGAGATGACGACCCACATCAACGGCGAACTTCGACAGGAGGACAACACCGAGAGCATGCTGATCAAACCGCGGGAGATCGTCTCGTTTCTCTCCGAGAGAGTGACGCTCAAACCGGATGACGTCGTCAGCTTCGGAAGTCCCGCAAACCCCGGACTGGTTGCCCCCGGCGATGAGATCGAAATATACTACGAGGGAATCGGAACGCTCCGGAACACCGTCGAGTAACCGTTTTATCCGATATCGACGACCAGAACCGGACGATCAGCCTTCTTGACGATCCGTTCCGTCGTGCTCCCGAGGTTGAGCCGCTTCTCGCGGCCAGTCCGGCCCTGGGTACCGATCACGAGAAGATCGATCGATTCTTCGTCCGCATACGTGAGGATTTCCCGGTACGGGACGCCCTCGGGCGTCGCGGTAGTAATCGAGACGTTCGCGTCCGCCGCGCGTGTCGCCAGTTCGTCGACCGCACCGCCTGCCTCCTCGGACAGTTCGCTTCGGACTTCGGATTTTTCATCGGTGTCGGCGGCGAGGACGACACGACGGTCGACGACTGAGACGATATGCAGCCCAGCCTCATAGGCTTCAGCAGCGCTGAGCGCGTGGTCTAGCGCTTCAGTGGCCCCGTCGCTCCCGTCCGTCGGCAACAGGATCGAATCGTACATGCTCGCGTCTCCGAGGGCCACCTACTTGAAACGAACCGTCTCCGACGACCACCGCAATTTCGGTGGGGGACGGAGGATGCCCGATCGTGCTACGACCAGGTCTCAATGACGATCGCCTCCGATCCACAGCAGAGACAGGCGTCGCCGTGGCGGATCGCCGCGAGCTGTCGACCGCACGCCAGACAGTGGAGTAGTTTTCGGTTCCCGCGCTCAAGTTCCTGCTCGATTTCTTCCGACTGCGGAGGAATCGCGTGACGTGATCGGCGCAGGTCTCGGGGTTCTGACACGGTTTGTACTACGGGCTCCAACGAATATAGCTATTTTCGTCCCGACAACAAACCGCATGCACATCGACTCATCGCTCGAAACAGATCGTGCGTTGAAGTAGTGAGACAGTGTAGTACAGACATGGCCGCTGATACCCCGACTGCGAGCGATTCGGTCGCGGGCGATTCCGCGAATGGGGCGTACGTCTCCCCGCTCGTCGACTTCGTAGTCCTCTCGCTTTTCGTGTCGATACTTGCAGTCTCCGTCGTTGCAGTTATGCTTCCCTGATTCGACGGGACGGGTGTGAGCGACGCAAACGCCGTTCCGATCGTCGACGGTCACGATCGACGGATCTGGATCGCCGCAATCCTTCTGTACGGGGTCGGAGATACAGTCACGACCCTCTGGGGCCTTTCGACCGGCGGGGTCGCCGAAGCCGGGCCCGTTGCCAAGCCACTCATCGAAACGTACGGTCACTTCGCACTCGTCGGAATCAAAGTGATCGTCTTTCCGGCGTTCTACGCCATTTGGCGGTTGCTTCGGACCCCTGGACGGATCGCGGTTCCGTGCGCGCTCGCGTTCGTCGGCGGAGTCGTAACGGTCTGGAACCTACTCGTCATCGCAAGTATTCTGTGACCGACAGCCGCCAAAACAGCCCGTTTGACAGCGCTGCGTGTTCTATAAAACGAGTGAAATAAGCTGAAAGAGGAACCCGATTACGAACACCGCGACGAGGGCGGTCGTCGACACGATGACTGTGGGTGAGAGACGCTGTTCTTCGTCGATGATGTAGTCTGTCATGGGCGGCCTTTCACTACCACTCCTTCCGTTACGGGGTCACTTATCGGTAGCGTTTCAGATTCGAACGCGACGGTCGAGTGGAGATGTTCGGTGGCACATGTCTCCCGTTCGACGGCGTTCCCCAAACCTATATTGTCGGCGTCCGGGGAGCACGTATGGAGTTTGAGGACGAAGACGTACACCGGCGGCTCGACGCCGACGGACGCCCGATCGATGAGGGCTACGAACCGCCGCTTTCCGACGATCGAATGCGGGAGCTGTATCGCGACATGCGGCTCGCCAGACACTTCGACGAACGAATGATAAGCCTCCAGCGACAGGGTCGGATCGGAACCTACGCCTCAGCGGCGGGCCAGGAAGGATCGCAGTTCGGTTCGATGTACGCCCTCGCCGAGGACGACTGGGTACTCTATCAGTACCGTGAACACGGTTCCGTCATCGACCGTGGAGGGCTTGCGGAGTATGTCAGCTACTGGACGGGGCACGAAGAGGGGAACGCCGAACTGACCGAACACAACATCGCACCGCTGAACATCGGTATCGGCGCTCATATCCCCCACGCAGTCGGGATGGCCTGGGCGTCGAAGCTCCGCGGGGACGGGAACGCCGTCCTCTGTCACTTCGGTGACGGGTCGACAAGCCAGGGGGACTTCCACGAGGCCGCGAACTTCGCCGGCGTTTTCGACGTGCCGGCGATACTCATGTGCAACAACAATCAGTGGGCCATTTCGGTCCCGGCAGAGCAACAGACCGCGAGCCGGACCTTTGCACAGAAGGCCGAAGCCTACGGCTTTCCGGGTGTCAGGGTCGACGGCATGGACCCACTCGCGACATACGAGGTCATCACCGAAGCAGTCGAGCGAGCGAAAGAGCCGGACGGAACACCCACGGACGAGGACGTTGGACGGGCAACGCGTCCGACGCTGGTCGAAGCCGTTCAGTACCGTTTCGGCGCCCACACGACCGCCGACGACCCCACGGCGTATCGGGACGACGAGGAGGTCGAACGTTGGAAGCGCTGGGATCCGATCCCCCGAATGGAAACGTATCTCCGGGAGCGAGGAACGCTTGACGACGAGCGAATCGATGCGATCGAAACCGAGATCACGGAGACGGTCGCCGAAGCGATCGAGCGAGGGACCGACTTCGAAGCGGACCCGGAGAATCTCTTTGCGGACGCGTACGCAGAGCTTCCGGAACGCGTCAAAGACCAACGCGAGTACCTTCGCCGACTACGCGAGGAGTACGGCGACGAAGCGCTTCTAGAAGACCACTAACCGCCGGTTCCGGGGCTAATCGTTTGCGATCGACTGAGTGTTGACGGGCGTGACCGTCGCTGGAACGCCATCTGCGGGCCGTAACGTGGGTGTCAGCCTGAGATCGTCGAGAGCGGAGTCCGGAACGTCGATATCGAACTCCTTGACCAGTCGCGCCAATACGAGCGTTGCGCCGGCCAGCGCGAATCCCTGTCCGATACAGGCGTGTGGTCCGCTCGAAAAGGGTCGGTACGCGGCGACCTCCTTGTGATCACGCCGCTGCCATCGATCGGGATCGAAGGTGTCGGGATCTTCGAAGTATCGGCCGTCGCGATGGATCGTCCAAAGCGGCATGATAACCGCGGATCCATCCTCCAGCGTGTACTCGCCGAGTTCGACGTCGCCGTTCGCTCGCCGGAAGACGGCCCATGCTGGCGGATACAACCGGAGCGCTTCCCGGTAGGCCCGCTGTGTGTATTCCAGTTCCGCGAGATCGCCGTGAGTCGGCGGCCCGTCGCCCAACACCTCGTTCGCTTCGGCCCTGACCCGCTCGCGTGCCTCGGGATGCCACGAGAGCAGACTCAGTGTATAAGTGAGGCTCAGCGCCGTCGTCTCGTGGCCGGCGATGAGGAACGTTGCGACCTCGTCGCGGATCTGGTCGTCCGGGAGATCAACCTCGGGATTGTTCTCCGCGCGAAGCAGCATCGTGAGCATGTCCGGTGGTTCGGGCTCTTCGCCGGCGGCAAGCGCTTGCCGCCGGTGTTCGATGAGTTCTTCGCTCAACTCACGGATCCCGGTCGCGGCCTTCCGGAACTCGCTCGAAGTCGGCGTCGGGACCCATTCCGGGAGAACCGTCTCGATCCCGAATTCGAACTCCTCGCCGGCGATGCGCATCCAGTCGTGGAACTGATCAGCACGCGCTCTGCCGATGTCCTCGCCGAGGATGATCTCGGAGGCGACACGGACGGTCAAAGACGTCATCTCTCGGTGGAGGTTCGTTTCCTGTTGTCCCGTTTCGGCCCACCGAGACGCTCGGTCGTGGATCCGACGGCCGGTGGCGTTCGCGTAGGCGGTGACCTGCCGGCCACCGAATGCCGGTGCCATGATCGAGCGTTGCTGTGCCCAGAGGTCCCCTTCGCTCTGTACCAGCCCGTTTTCGGCGATCATCGCGACGGCCCCCTGTGCCGGAATGCGGCTGAAATCCGCCGGGCGATCCAGTGCCTCGGCGACGAGATCCGGTCCCGTTAGAACGACGAGCGGCGGTCGGCCGGGGATCGGGATGGACGTGCCGTCTTCGAACCGGGCCTGGACCCCTTCGAGAAATCTGACCGTGTCGGTCCCGAACCGAAGCGCGTTGATCGATCCGGCTTCCGGTGGTGGTGGGAGGGGGCGTGGCATAAGTATACGAGGACGCCAGCCCTATTGTGGCTTTCGCGCCCGGCAGCGCCCTCCGGCTTTCCGGGACGGTCGTGTTAGCGTTCGGTTCAGTTCGTCGTCGTGATCTCGATGACGTCCCGATGTTCGAGTTCGGTATCGGCTCCGATCTGGCGACCGGACCGAACGTCGTGTGCGTGCAGGAATCCTTCACCGATGTCGGTGTGCAGAAAGTACGCGAACTCCTCGGTGGTCGATCCGCCGGGAAACACGAAACAGTCCTGCAGAAACGTGCCGTCGTCTTGGGGTTTTCGCGCTCCGGGAAAAACCGCGACCGCGCCCAGCTCTTCGAAGAGCGCCGTCTCGATCGCGCGCTGGACACCGGTCCCACCGAATTCATCGAGGAAGTCGCCGATCCGCTCGAGCCCGTTTCGTTTCGCTTCGGGCAACTCGCCAGTAACCTCGAAGTCGTCATCGCCCGGCCGGTATTCGAGAACGTCCGCCTCGTGGCCGTTCTTCAGGGCTTTTTCGGCATGGGCCGAAACGGGAACGATCGTCAGATGGCCGTAGGCCGGGTCGCTCGTGATCTCGGCGTAGTTCTGCTGGGCCGCTTCAGTGTCGGCCTTGTTGGCCGCGATGATCATCGGCTTCGTCCGGATTCTGATCTCGCGGGCGAGTGTCTCCCGGTCGGTCGCGGCCCACGTGTCGGGATCGAGTTCGAGCCCGAGCCCGAGACAGACTTGCTTGAGTTCCTCCTCGGAGATGCCGAAAGCCGACATCTGCTCCGCCAGATCGGCCTCGATGTCCCGTTCCGTGCCGTCGTAGCCCGATCGATGGCGTTCGATGCCCTTCTTGAGAATATCGAGATACCACATGTCGAGTTCAGTCTCCAGGAAGTCGATGTCGTCGCGAGGGTCGTGGTCATCGGTGGGTTCGCCTTCGAGATCAGTCTCGCCGGTGAAGTCGACGACATGAATCAACACGTCGGCCTCGTTGAGGTCGGTGAGGAACTGATTGCCGAGTCCTTTCCCCTCGTGTGCGCCGGGGACGAGTCCCGCGACGTCGACCAACTTGGTGGGAACGAACCGGATCCCGTCGGTGCAGTAGCCGTGGTTCGGCGTGCAACTGTGCCCGAACTCGGGGGCCGCGCAGTCGACGCGGACGTACGCTTCCCCCATGGATGGGTCGATCGTAGTAAACGGATAAGCGCCCTCGGGGACGTCGTTCATCGTCGCTGCATTGAAAAAGGTGGACTTGCCGACTGAGGGTTTGCCGACGAGTCCGATCGTATAGCTCATTACAATCCTGAAGTCGAACGAACCGCTAAAGCGTTGTCAAACGGGTCGGGATCGAAAGAGAGTGACACGCGAACGATCCAAGGCGATGGGAAATGGACGACTGGTTTTCGGAACGAGCCCTGGCCACGAGCCCAAAGGCCCGATATTCGTCCACGTTTACCCCCATCCGACCGCGCCGATTCGAAACGGAATTTGAGCGGGATTTTGACCCAGCCGGAAGGGGATTCAGCCACATGTTGAACAATGCTTTTTGCGTATCCTATCGACGGTCTCCACATGACCGGAAACGATACACCACGACACTCAACGGAGGGAATCGGTGCCTTTGGACTCGCCACGGGGCAAGTAACGCTGGCACCTACGTAATCTAAGTCTCTCCGTTTCAATCGTGAACTGCTCGTCGCGGCACTCGGCGGGGTGGCTGCAGTGGTCGGATCGTACGTCACCACCGGATATACGCCTGCCTTCGTCGTCGCGCCGATCGACGCCCGGATCGTCTTCTGGACGCCTGGACCGGTCGTGACGTATATGATCGAAAACGTCGGCGAAACGGGGCATCTACTTGGAGGGGTGCGGCTGGCACGGGACCGGGCCGGTCAAGACCGTCGCCAAACTCTGGGACGAGGGCATCACCGAACTGGACGACGGACGGATCGAACTAACCGGGCATGCCTACGCCGGAACGCGCGGTATCAGCCGCGTCGAGGTGTCGACCGACGGCGGCGAGACGTGAAATGAGGCTGCGCTCTCTGACCCACTTCCGGACGAGGACGTCTGGCGACAGTGGCGATACACGTTCGAACCGTCCGGTTCCCACGAAGCGGTCGTCCGTGCGGTTGATGGCGAGGGCAACCGACAGCCCCGAGCGGAGTCTGATCCGTCACCATCTGGCGCTTCAGGGTGGATTTCTCGAACGATCGAACCGTGAATAGCCGTCGAAACGGCTTTGTGCTTCCCCAGAAACCTGTATACGATCGATGGAAAAGGCCCTGTGGTACCTATTCGCCGGTAGCCGTGGTGGTGCCAACAGGGTCCGAATCGTGAGAGAACTCACCGATCAGCCGCGTAACGCGAACGAACTCGCCGACGAACTGGCCGTCGATTACAACACGATCACGCACCATCTGGACATGCTCAAGGAACACGACGTCGTCGAGGCGAGCGATCACGATTACGGGAAACTGTACTTCCTTACCGACCAGTTCAAGCGACATCAGGAGACGTTCGAGCGTATCGCGTCGGAGGTGGAGTGATGATGACCGTTGAAGCATTTCGGTTCGCCGGTATGCTGCTTTCGGTGCTCAACGGCGCGCTGCTGGCAGTTTTATTAACTGTCTGGCTCCGGAACTATCGGCAGTTCGGATCGAGGATGGTGCTCGGGCTTGTCGCCTTCTGTGCGGTCCTTCTGGTTGAGAACCTGATCGCCGTGTTCTTCTTTTTCCGAAGCATGGAGATGCTGTACGCCTCGGACCCGTTGGTCGGACGGATCGTCGTCGGCATGCGACTCCTCGAACTGCTTGCGATCGCGTTTCTGACATATGTCACCCTGCAGTAAGACGCAGGCTACGGGGAGCCGGCATTGACTCCGGGAATGTGTGATCTCTGACCCGCGTGGAGGTGTCCGAACGGGCGATCCACAGCACCGGCGCAGACATCACGTGGTTTCGTAAATATACGCTGTTCCAGTTGTACACCCATGTCGCCCGGTGGCATTCCTCCCGCATCTTTTTATTGTGCGCGGCGCGTACATTACATGTGAGTGAAGAAACAGGGCGTCGAAACCTTCGGATGCCCAACGACGACGAGCTGTTTGCCGTAGTGACACAACACGACGGCGGGAACCACGTCCGTGTCCAGTGTGAGGACGGCAAAAGCAGGATGGGCCGGATCCCCGGTCGCATGAAGTACCGCGTCTGGATCAACGAGGGCGACACCGTCCTCGTCGAACCCTGGTCCTGGCAGGACGAGAAGGCCAACATCGAGTGGCGTTACGACAGCCAGGATGCCGAACAGCTGCGTCGCGAAGGCCACATCGACTGATCGACGCCCTTTCGAGACCGCGCGCATCCGCTTCTAGCTCGTGGTGTGATTATCGCACGAGGGAATCGGAGAACGGGCCCCGCGCACGAGCTGAAACGAGTTGCCAGCGGACCCTAACATCGAATCGCTCGCCCGGCACGGATGGAATAGTCTGCCCGAACCGTCACGCAGAGTCAATAGATCCCTCTGCAGCAATCTCAACAGGCGGGTCGGGGTAGTTATCCCCATCATAACGGGCAATTCGGCAGCGAAACCTCAAGACGAACCAGCAGGGGACTGTGGGTCACGCTCTGCATCGATCGACAGCAGTGCGGTCGAGGCGTGTGCGGCGAGCAGTTCGAACATCTCGATATCTTTCGCATCGATCTCTCCGACGTCGTCGTAAACCGAGTACAGAACCGCCGTGGTGTCGCCGGCAGGAATTTTGATTCCGAGCGTCGTTCCCGGGTCGTTATTGCGCAGCCGGTCGAACTGCTCGCCGTCAGTGACTGCGGACAGCGGCTCGTCGGCAGGGAACGATTCGCTCGCTTCCCTGAGCATCGCCTGCATGTCCTCACCCATGAGCGTCGCGTCGATGATTTCGTAGGAGCCGTCCCTTCGGATCAGGAACGCCGCGCCGTCGCTGTTCAAGACGATATCAGCGACTTCGATACACAGCGAACTCACCGCATGGACTTCGGTCGACTGATTGAGCACCTTGCCGTACCTGTTGAGCCCCTTCAGCTTCTCGGCGAACGTCTCGACGGTCGCCAGCGTACGACGGTTCCGCATGTCGTACACTCCGACGACGATGCCGGCCAATCCGCCAGCGCTGCCTGCATCGATACTCCCGAACAGGAGCGCCCTCCCGGGAAGCCCCGTAATACTGAACGAGATCAGTGTGAACACGGCGACGAACCCGACAGCCCCGCCGACGCCCCACGCGGCGATGAGTGAAGCGTGCTCGTCGTAGATCTCTCGTGAGGTGATCCGAACACCGGTGTAGACGATAGCGAGCGAAACGAGTACGAACGGAACGGTGTTGAACAGAAGTTCCCCTCTCGTGGCTGGAAAATACCGGTATTGGAGCACCTGTAGCGCGACGAGCGCCAGTCCCGAAACGACGGTCGCACTTCCGATAGTGAGCCGATGACGCATATCAAATCCCCTATCGGAGCGCAATATAAACCTCCGCACGATTCTCTGCTGTAGACACAGCCGACGAGCGTCATAGCGTTCGAAACACTCGAATCCGAATCGACGACGGCCGCTTCGCTACCAGCGTGAAAACAAAAACGAAATTTGGTTACTGTACGAATCGATCGCGGGTGAACGAGCCGGGATTACAGCCGAACGACGTTCTTCGCGCGGGGGCCCTTGGGGGCGTCCTCGATTTCGAACTCGATCTCGGTCCCTTCCGTCAGATCCTCACCGCCGACGTCCTCCATGTGGAAGAATACGTCCTCGTCAGAATCGTCTGTCTCGATGAAACCGTAGCCGCCTGTGTCGTTGAAGAAGTCAACCTTGCCGTCTGCCATTACGAATAGATAGATCCCACGGACGGATATAAGACCTTCGAACGTGCGCTCGCAGGAATATACGAACAACAATGTACGGTATACTCGCCTCTAGAGTGGATATCCGTTTCTGGCGCTCTCTTGAAGCCAGCGTATCGTATTTAAAATCTTCCCCCGTGTTAGCCAGCAATTCGAATCCGGATACGGTGTCGGATTCGCTTCTCGCCTTTAGTAGGGGTGAAGATGTAGTACCCGGTAACGTCCGAGGCGAATCCCCGACGCAGTAACGTAGGGGGGTCGGCGGGCGTGCAATAGAAAGCATGTTCGACACAGAAATCGAAACGCAGGAGCGCGGTCAGGTTGGTATCGGTACCCTGATCGTGTTCATTGCCCTCGTGTTGGTGGCCGCCATCGCAGCCGGCGTGCTGATCAACACTGCGGGCTTCCTGCAAACGCAAGCACAGTCAACTGGTGAAGAGAGTACAGAACAGGTCTCGACTAACCTCGTCTTCCTGAGCACGACCGGAACGGTGAACGCGAGTAGTGGATCACCGACCGGCATCACCGCATTCAACACGACGGTGCAGTTGGGGCCGGGATCGAGCGCGATCGATCTGAACTCCTCGACCATCTCGATTTTCACCGACGACGGGTTCTCTGCCGAATATAACGGCATAAACAACAGTGGGGGCG
>UEZA01000018.1_pt1 | contig 17212 bp, 13 predicted proteins | sample 1903731 | NCBI WGS metagenome assembly UEZA01 (sample SAMEA4776353, study PRJEB27445) | saltern metagenome | biome: Hypersaline environment; feature: solar saltern; material: Pellet | place: Spain | collected 2012-08 | depth 0 m | reverse complement strand
AAGCGGAGAGTAGACAGCTCGCGACGACGCTCGAGGAGCGAACCGATGCGTTCGCGGCGACGATGGCTCGGACCGCGGAGGGCGATCTGACCGCTCGCCTCGCCGTCGAATCGGACGATCCGGAATCGCTGCGACGGGTCGCGGGCAGTTTCAACGACGCGGTGGCGGAGCTAGAGTCGGTCGTCGGGGAGGTCGGCACGTTCACTGAGTCCGTCGTCACCGCCGTCGAACGTTCCACGACGCACATCGACGAGGCAGTCTCACAGGGACGCGAAACGAGCGATTCGATGGACGAGACGGCCGAGGACGCCCGCCGACAGAGCGAGCAGCTCCTCGAAGCCGCTGGCGAGCTAGAGAGCATGTCGGCGAACATCGAGGAGGTTGCCGCATCGACCGAAGATCTGGGAGACACCTCAGAGCGTGCGGCCTCGCTGTCGGAAGCGGGACGAAAGAACGCCCGCGCCGCCGTCGAGGAACTCCACCGTATCGAGGGGCGCTCCGAGTCGGCCGTCGACACCATGGCCGAACTGGAGGCCCAAATGAACGAGATCGAACAGATCGTCACGACGATCAGCGATATCGCCGAACAGACGAATCTGCTCGCGTTGAACGCCTCGATCGAGGCTGCACGAGCCGGCGGGGATGGCGGATCCGGCGCTTCCGACGGCTTCGATGTCGTCGCAAACGAGGTGAAAGCGCTCTCGGAGGAGACTCAACAGTCCGCCGGGGAGGTCGAGACGATGATCGCCGAATTACGCGAGTTGACCGAGGCGAGCGCCGAGGACATGCGGACCATCCAGTCAGAAGTGAAGTCCGGAGTCGAAACGGTTGAAACCGTCGACGACGCGCTGGCGGATATCGACACCCAGGTCACCGAGGTCGACGACGGCGTCCAACAGATCACGACGGCGATGGATCAGCAGGCGATGTCGCTCAACGACGTGACCGCAACCGTTGACGATCTGACGGAGTTCAGCCAGGACACCGCCGAACGAACCCAGCGCATGGCGACGGCGACCGAAGAACAGACTCAGCAACTGACAGACACTGCCGAGCGAGTCCACACGTTGCTCGACAAGACGACGCGTCTCCAACGCTCGCTCGAAACGTTCGAGTACGACGGCGATAGCGAGGCAACCGCGCCGTCGGTAGAACTCCTCTCTCAGTCATGAGTACGAAACAAACGACCCTCCCCGTCGACCTCTCTTCGAGCGACGTTCTGAGTGCTGTCGTCGCCGCGGTACTCGGAAGCATCACTTTCGGCATCACAATGAGCCTGACTATGGGTGAGGTGCTTTTCACGGCGATCCCTGGAATGTACGGGTTTGAAAACGGCTCCCGTACGGTCGCGATCTTCGTTGGATGGGCGATCCACCTCTCTCACGGTACCGTCTTGGGGCTTGTTTTCGGTGTCGCGGTCACCGTCGTCCCGGAATGCGGTGAACGGCTGAAATACGGATTTCTCGCCGGCGTTATATACGGGATCGTGCTGTGGCTCGCTTTGGCCTCGGTTCTCATGCCGTTTTGGGTCGGCCGCGTGACACCGATGGATCCCCCCGTGCCCGATTGGCAACTCTGGAGTCTGCTCGGCCATATCCTCTATGGCGCGTTTCTGGGGCTCTTGATCCCGCTGTACCGGCGTTATGACTGATCTCGGTCGTGCGGAAACGCTTAGAGTCCCGCCGTCGCGCCCCGATCGCTACCCTATGTCCCCGGTGACATCAGTATAGATCGCGTAGCTCCCCCGCCGCCCGTCGGTAGTGTCGATGGGAAACACTCGTAACAGGAACTCTCGGGGGCCGTCCCGGGTCAGGCGACTGACAGTCGTATCGACCGGTTCCCCGTCGAGGACTTGCTGTTTGATCTCCTGGTGGCGGGTCCGGCTCTCTTCGTCCGCCGGAATGAGTATCTCCGAGGCGGGTTTTCCCGCGACCACCCCCGCTTCGAACCCGAAGACCTCAGTGAACGCCCCGTTCGTCGTCACGATGATCGGGGTCTCCTCGTGGAACTCGAATTCGATGATCGGGTCGGTCGGATTCCGGAACAGTGCCTCTCTGCGGTCCCGCTCCTCCCTGAGCCGTTGTTCTCGTTGCTTGAATTCGGTGATGTCCTGAATGACGCCGAAAGCGCTGTTCGGGTTCCCTGATTCGTCGACTTCGAACTCCGCTCGTTGATGTACCCACCGCGTCGTCCCATCGTCGGTCACGATCCGGTGTTCGATGTCGTATTCGGCCCCCTCAAGCGCGGCGGTCCATGCGGCTTCGACGGTGTCTCTGTCCTCGGGATAGACGTGGTCCAAAAATCGGGTGTACGACACCGACTCGTCTTCGGGCACGCCGAAGATGTGATACACTTCGGACGACCAGTACAACTCCTCAGTCGTCAGATCGAGCTTCCAGCTCCCGAGGTCGGCCACGGTCTGGGCCTGTCTGAGATGCGCTTCCCGTTCTTCGAGTTCCTGCTGGGTGCGGGCCTGTTCGACATGGGTGAGAATACGGTTGGCCAACAGCTCGTAGCGTTCGGTGCCGGTGCCCTTCTGGAGGTAGTCGGAGACCCCCGCAGAGATGGCTTCGCTGGCGATCTCCTCGCTCCCCTTGCCGGTAAAGAGGACGAACGGGAGGTCCGGAGAGCGTTCGCGGACGGTCTTGAGGAACTCGATTCCGTTTTGACCAGGCATCTCGTAATCGGAGACGACGCAGTCGACCCGTTCTTCTTCGAGTCGATCGACCGCTTCATCGGCCCCCGTCGCGGTACGGACGGTAAACCGGTCGTCTTCCCTTTCGACAAACGTGGCGGCTAGCTCCACGAAATCGGGATCGTCGTCCACATGGAGAACCTCGATCGACTCCTGGAGGGCCTGCTCCATCGTCTGTAACTACGCACAAATCGTTATATTTATTCGGATCTTTCGATCGCGTGGCGTCTTCTCTCTCGACTGCGACCGAGACGGACGGACAACGCTGGCCCCAGCGATATCACGTCTCGGTTTTAACTTCGACGGAGAGCGCCGGGGATGTCCATACGCCTTCGCCGTTGTTTTGCAACTGGAATACGAGTTTTCCTTCCCCTCGTGAGGTAGCGCGAATGTCCACGAGCGACCCGTCGATCTCTGTTTCGAACAGGTCTGCTGGCGTCTCCGCCGTTCGTTTGACTGCCACCTGGTACGTCTCGTTCGGCCCGAGCGGGACCTTGTTCAGATCGCGATCGTTGAACACGACCTCGACAGTCCGAGTCGATTCGTGCGGTACTTCAAGCGGGACGAAGTGCCAGTGACTGTACTCGCCGTGCCAGTGGACCGTGGTCAGTTGATCGCCCGAGTCCGGATCGACCAGCTCGATTACGAACGCCGAACTCAGTGTCACCTCCTCCAACTGGAGCCGTGGATCGACGGTCTCGTTTTCGTCCGTTTCGGGTCCGAGCTCAGACGCTTCTTCGTCCCCCGTACAGCCGGCCAGGAGTACCCCTCCGCCGACGATTCCCCGTAACAGTCGGCGGCGGCTGGATGCCCCGTTCGAGTCAGTATCCGGGTTCATGGGTACTCACTGAATCCCGTCGATGGTGATCGGCTCCATCTCGATAAAGGCTGTCTCGTACCCCGCGTGTCGGGCGAGTTGCGGCGGCGTTTCCACGGCTAGCTGTAACTCATCGTCGGCCGTGAGGTCCACAGCGGCGCCGTAATGAAGGCCGATCTCGTCGTCCAGGGTCTGTGTCAGCTCTGCTTCACTGGCCCCCGATATCGAAAGCGCCATGTCCGGCAGCGGGATACGGTTGTGCGGTGTCCGTGGCGAAACGATCAGGTATCCACCTTCCTCGACAAAGCGTGACTCCTCTATGTATCGAAGCACGAACGCCGCTCCGCCACTTTCGGCCGTTCCCAGATCCTGCCCGGGATACGTATCGGCCCGGGGCAATGCCGAGACAGGCATCGATGACATTCCCCCGTCGTCCCCATCACTCCCACCGGAGTGGTCTTGCATCATCGGTTCGAGTGCTCCCTGCTGTCCCCACCGCTCCTCGTCGAGATACTCGATCCCGTCGACCAACTGCCGTCGAACGTCGTCGTTGTATTCGAACTCGAACGTCGCCGTGGCGGCGTCCTCGAACCGACCTTCGAACGCTCCGGTCCGTTCGACGTTGATCGGATTGAGATCGACATCGACGGTGTAGGTGCCGTTCTCCGTGAGCGGAACGTTGTCTCCGAAATGAAAGCCCATGGTCTGTGAGATCATCGGCCACGGGGCTCGCTGATCGACCAACTCGCCGTCCTTCGAAACTCGGATCTGGGCACCGGCGTCGACCGGAAGTACTCGCTGGGTCTCGGCGTCCCACACGGTAAACATCAGATGAACGCCCGGATCGCTCGGAACGACCGCCTCTGTTTCCGTTCCCGTAACGAGCCAAAATCGGTGGGCGTAGCTGATCATCGGCGAGATCGTGTAATCACCGGCTTCGACCATGGACAGATGCGCCATCCCTGCCCGATGAGTGGGTATGTACACCGCGTCCGGCGGGTTCTCGACCTGCGGTATCTGCGGTACGTTTTCACTGTCGGCGACCGCCGGGGCAGACGCCCGCTTCTCGTCGTCCTTTTCGGTTTGCTCGGTTTGCTCGCCGGCACACCCGGCCAGAGCCACCGCCGCCGCCGCGTTTGCGGCCAAGAACCGACGTCTCGAGAACTGTTCGGAACCGCCCGTGTGCTGTTTTTGATTACACATACAGAGTTACTTACTCGGATTGGTTGTCGCGCTCATCTATGGCTGGGGAAGGGCTCGTTTCGACCGCGGCGGGACCAGGTAGTTCCCCCGACGGCGGACGAACACGTACTGAAGGATTCCGTTGTTGAGCCGTTGGCCGACGCCTTCGCCGGCGATGTCGCGTCCGGTCATCGCCTTCCGGACGCGAACGAACTCGTCGATGGAACGCTGATAGGAGACGAAATGAACGCCAGGGGTGTCGCCGTCGACGGTGCTGAAATCACGGCGGAGCAACGGTGGGGTGCCGTCGTCGTCGCGAGCTCTGGCCGCTTTCTGTGCGTGTCCCACGACGCCCCGTGTGCGGGCATCGGCCTCGACCCGGGACGCGGCACCGTCGGCGACCCCGGTAGTCGATCCGAGCTTCTCGCCGACGGTACCGATGCCCCCCCCTTCGGTGTGTTCGGGGCTGAACAGCTTGGCCACCCGCTGCTCGTGGCTGTCCTGTCCGTACCAGGGGTCCAACTGGAGATTCAACGAGGAGATATGCATCGTGGTTCCGCCTTCGAAAGGGCCCTCTCGGATCGTGATTCGGTCTTCCGGTGCCTGACTTCCGCGGAACCCGGCCCGAAAGCCCATGAGGGAGGGGGCCTCCTCCGGGATCGTTTCCGGAACCCCCTCAACATCGGTGTGTTCAGCTGGAAGCCCCGCCCCAACGAAGCCGGTCCGTCGGGGGTCGGCGCGTTCGAAGACGCCCGAGAGGGTCGCTTCCATCCCCGTCCCGTTCGGTGTCCCAGTCGCGCCAAAGAGTGCTTCCTCGGCTTCGAGGACCGCCGCCGGATGGTCGCTTGCGAGATGAATAACCGCGTCGAACGTATCGAATGCCGGCGACTCCATGGGGGTCAACTCTCTGGGTGCTGGAATCGGCGCGGTTTTGCCTCCTATCCGATCGAAATACGCTGCCGAGTACCCCACTGCAAACAGCACCCCCTCGGGAGCGTAGGCGTAGGCGCGCTCCAAGGAACGAAACGCGGATTCGACCTGTGTTCTGGCGTCTTCATCGGGCGCCGTGACGAGCCGCAACGGAACGAGCACGTGATGCTCCGGTAGCAGGCGATTCCCGTCTTCATCCGCGGTGAGGACGTCGTTCCACGCGTGTTGACGCAGCGGACGCTCGTTTGGATCGCCCGACGCGATATCGCTGCTGTCGGTGACACTCATACAGGCCGAAAGCCCACTCGCGCCACCGAGGGCGACCAATCCTCGCAGATAGTCTCGTCGCGAGAGTTGTCGACTGTCCGATGGTCGCATCGATTCGATTTTGGGCCCATCGAAGTGTACCGTTTCTGGTCCGACTCTCGAATCGACCTCCGCGGTTTCAGTACCGATCGGCGGACCCCCGCTTGCCCAGGATCGAGAACTCGTCGGGGGCTGTCCCTACGAGGAGCCGAAACCTTTTATTTCGAACTCACACAGTTCCGTTGTATGCCCGAGTCCTCCACGCCCGAAGCGGCATCGACTGCGTACGACCTTTCGGTGGTTGATCTCGACGACGATCGGTACGAAGTCAAACAGCCGGCGATCCGGAACAAGTACGTCGTCCGCGACAGCAACGGTGAGGTCGTCCTGCGCGGCAAGCAGAAGATGTTCAAAATGAAAGAGGAGTTCCCGTTCGTAACCGGCGACGGCGAGGACGCGTTCACCGTGAAGGCGGGCGGGATCCTGGACGTTGCGGGAAACTACGCCATCAGGGACGCCGCCACCGGTGACGATGTCGTCGTTCTCGACGAAGAGTTCTCACTGTTCGTAGAGAACTGGACGATCCGGGACCCCGACACGGGGCAGACGCTAGCGACCATCCGGTCGAAGAACAAGCTCCTCTCGGCGCTTCGGCACGTCGTCGACGTCGCAAACTTCGTTCCCAACAAATACGAGATATTCGACGCCGACGGGGCCCACGTCGGCGATATCGAGGGTCAGTTCTCATTGCGGGACACCTACACAGTCAGTATTGACGACGCCAGTAAAATCCCGAAGGAGGCGGTCATCGCATCGGCGTGCATCCTCGATGCCCTCGAAAACAAGTAGGTCCGATCGCCCGTTCGCTGCGATTCATACGCGATGGGTTGGATAGTTTCGATGACAACCAGGTCCCTCCGTCGATCGTATCCGGGCGCTCCCGGTGGAGGGACGCCAACGATGTCGGCCCTCCGACGGCCAAAAAACTGTCTCCCGTTTCGGGCCGGTATTCCGGGCCATCAGTCGTGATCGACGACCGGTAGCGGTTCGTACGGCTCTTCGAGGTAGGCGAGATCGCTGTCAGTGAGCTTTATTTCGAGCGCCTCGACGGCCTCCTCCAGATGCTCGACGCTTGAGGTGCCGATGATCGGCGCGTCGACCCACTCTTTGTGGAGTAGCCAGGCGAGTGCGATCTGTGCCATGGATACGCCTTTTTCCGCGGCCATCTCTTCGACGCGTTCGTTGATCTCGAGGTTGCTGTCGACGTCGTAGGGCCGGTTACGCAGGAGATCGTCGGTCTGGCCGCGGGTGGTGCGTTCGATCCCCTCGTGCGGTCGTGCGAGAAATCCCTTCGCCAGGGGGCTCCAGGGTATTACGCCGATGTTTTCGCGCTGACAGAGCGGCAGCATCTCGCGTTCCTCCTCGCGGTAGGCCAGGCTATACTGGTTTTGCATCGTCGCGAACCGTTCCAGCCCCAGGCGATCGCTGGTGTGTAGGGCCTCGGCGAACTGATACGCCCACATCGAGGAGGCGCCGACGTACCGGGTCTGATTCCGGCGTATCGTATCGTCGAGCGCACGCAGCGTCGTCTCGATCGGCGTCTCGTCGTCCCACCGATGGGTCTGCAGGAGATCGACCGTATCCATCCCGAGTCGATCGAGACTGTTCGTGACCTCCTGCTCGATGGCTTTCCGCGAGAGGCCGCCGGAGTGTCTGTTCGTCTCGTCCATCTCGAAGTACGTCTTTGTGGCGACGACCTGGGCGTCGCGGTCGTACTCGGCGAGTACGTCGCCGAGAATACGCTCCGACTCGCCGTACGAATAGATGTTGGCCGTATCGAAGAAATTGATGCCGAGGTCGAGCGCCCGCTCGATGACTTCCCGGCTCTCCTGTTCTTCGAGCACCCATTCGTGCCAGTCGGTCGATCCAAAGCTCATACAGCCGAGACAGAGCCGACTCACTGAGAGCCCCGTCGTGCCGAGTGTCGTGTATTCCATGTCTGGGGTCATTCGGTGATGGCCGACAAAAATGTTCAGGGGGAAAGCGCCTGTCCGATCTCGGCCTGCGATGAACTGGGTTCTCTGACATCGTCCGTGGTTCGAACAACGAATATTTTGGTCTACCAAAATATTATTTCTAATTTCCAAAAAGTTCTTTAGAGCGGCTAATCAAGTCTTACGCACCGATGGAAAATCTCGTGTTGGTGTTCCTGGCAGGGCTCGTCACCGCGATCGCGACGGGTCTCGGTGCGCTCCCGTTCTTTTTCGTCGACGACTTCAGCGATCGCTGGAACGTCGGCCTCTGGGGCGTCGCGTCGGGCATCATGGTCACCGTCTCCGTGTTCGGCCTTATCAACGAAGGGCTGGCCTACGTCTCGGGGAGCGTCCCCAGTCTGATGATTGCTGGCCTGCTTACCGGTGTCGCACTCGTCGAAATCGGCGACTGGGCGCTTGAACGCGTCGACGTCTCCACAGCCGACCCGCACGACCACGATCAACAGGACGATACTGACGACGTGTCACCAGCACGGACCGATGGGGGCGGCCACGACGACCACGCCCTAGAAGCGAAAGCGATCGCGAAAGGCGATCCGAAGACGCTCTTGCTCATCCTCGGCATTCTTACGATCCACAGCTTTCCCGAAGGCGTTGCTGTCGGTGTGTCCTTCGCTGAACTCGGACTCGACGGCGGGATGGGGCTGCTCGGGGTTTCGATCCCGGTTCTCGCCGTATTCATGACCATCGCTATCTCGATTCACAACATCCCGGAGGGGACCGCGATCGCCATCCCGATGCGGGCCATGGGCCTCTCGAAATGGCGCATGGTCGGCGCCGCTATCTTTTCGAGTCTCCCGCAGCCGATCGGTGCCGTCATCGCGTATGCGTTCGTCACGTGGGCGCAGTCGTTTCTCCCCTTCGGCTACGGCTTTGCTGCCGGCGCGATGGTGTATCTCGTCGCGACGGAGTTCATTCCGGAAGCGCTCGAGACCGGGGCGGCGCTCCCGAACAACGGCTATCGAGAACTGATCATCGGCTTCGGTGCTGGCGGGCTGGCAATGCTACCGATGCTGTTCGTGTAACGACCAGTTGGGGCCGTTTTTGTGCTTGCTCCGTCTGAGTCGATCCGGTACGTTCTTTCAGCTACCGATCCGTCTTGTCATCGACAGCCCCCACCTCGAGTAACGCGTCGATTTCGCCGTCGTCGTAGCCGAGTTCGCCGAGCAGCTCCGTCGTGTGCTCCCCGAGATACGGTGCCGGTGTCTTCTCGTCGGGATCGAACCGTTCGAACCGAAGCGGCACGTTCACCTGTTTGACCGACGTCGTCGAATCCGAATCGGGACCCTCTTCGACTTCGATCTCGTCGAACAGCCCTCTGGCCTCGAAGTGGGGCTCTTCGAAGAGGTCGTCGTATCCGTGAACCGGGCCAGCCGGTACGTCGTACTCGTCGAACCGTTCGAGCCACTCCGCAAGCGGGCGCTCGGACAGCCGCTCGGCGAAGGCATCCGCTATCTCCGCTCGGCGGTCGTCGGAAAGCTCACCGTTCGGGCCGATGTGGTCGTCGATGTATTCCGGGAGTCCGAGCGCATTACAGAGGTTCTCCCAGAAGTGGGCCTCCAACGCACCGAGCGTGATCGACTCGCCATCGCCGGTCTCGTAGACGTCGTATCCTGGATGTGACCCGGTAAGCGTCGTCTCACCACGACGAGGAACCGTCCCCTCGCCAGCGAACTGGTCGAGATAGACCATCGAGAACGAAGCCACTGCATCGGTCATACTCACGTCGATGTGATCCCCACCAGCACCGCCTCGCACGCCGGCGAGTGCCGTCGAGATGGCGAACGCTGCGTACATCCCCCCGGAGAAATCCGCGATCTGATACCCCGGAATGGCCGGTTGGCCGTCACTTTCACCGGTAAGTCCCAACAACCCGGCGACGCCGATATAGTTGAGATCGTGGCCGGATCGCGAAACGTAGGGACCGTCTTGTCCGTATCCCGTTATCGAACAGTAGACGATGTCTTCGTTCACTTTACGAACATCGTCGTAGCCGATACCGAGCCGGTCGACGACGCCCGGGCGGAAGGATTCAACGACGACGTCGGCTGTCCGCGCCAGTTCGAGAAAGGCTTCCCGTCCGTCGTCGTGTTTGAGATCTATCGCGATGCTCTTTTTGTTCCGATTGCGAGTCAAGAGGGTGTAGCTGCGATCCCCGACCGACGGATCCCGGGAGCGTACCGGATCCCCGACGCCCGGTCGTTCTACCTTTATCACTTCAGCGCCGAGATCCGCCAGCATAGTCGTCGCGTACGGTCCCGGAAGCAACTGCGTGAGATCGAGCACTCTAGTGCCCTCGAGAAACGCTTGCATACTGCCGGGGTAGACGCTTGTCGACAAATGTCTTGCTGTTAGCTGACTATTAGCATGCAAGAACGCGCCCGCAAATGCGTTCAGAACAGACTAGCCGCCCGAAGCGATTCGAGTGCATTCGCCCTCTGTCGCGATCAGATTTTTATGTCGGTTGCATCCATACGGCGTATGGACGGCAAACACTACCAGGAGTTCGGCGTCGGCGAGACGTTCGTTTCGTCGTGGCGATACATCTCCGAATCGGATCTGCGGCGGTTTCTCTCCCTCACCGGGATCCAGGAGCCGCTTTTCGAGAGCCAGCAGTTCCTCGAAGCCGAGACCGATCACGAAACGTGGATCGTCCCCGGCTACCTGACGCTTTCGTACTCGCTCGGTCTCTTCTCGCGGTCCGGGTGGCTCGATGGGACGGGGCTAGCGATGTTAGGTGCCGAAGAACTCGAGTTCACCAACCCGGTTTTGGTGGGTGATGAGATCCGAACGCGGGTCGAAGTCACTGACAAGACCCCGACGAGTAGCGACCGTGGCGGAATCGTCGTCCTCCAGTGGGAAATCACGACACAGAACGACGACACCGTTATCGAGATGACGTCGTCTCACTTCATCAAGAAAGCGGACTGATACCCGGACGGAAACCTCGTCGATCGGGTACGAAACGCACCTGCGGCACAAAAGCTAACATCCGGTTCCCGTGAAATGGCGTTATGTCCGTTACCATCGACCGTGACAGCGAGTTCGAGACCGTCGCGCATCTCCGATTCGATTTCGGTGAGTTGAATCTGTTCGCCCCGGACGCGATCGCGACGCTTCGTGCACACGTTGCGGACGTCCCGAACGACATCTCAGTTCTCACTATCGGACCCGATACCGACGAGGGCGTCGGCGGACTGACTGCCGGACTGAAACTCGACGAAGTGAAAGACTATTCGGTCTCGGAAGCGCGGGGAATGCTAACGGATCTGTACGAACTGATGCAGGGCGTCAGGGATCTCGATGCGGTTACCGTCTGTCAGTGTGGCGAATACACCCTCGGTGGCGGACTCGAACTGGCGATGTCGTGTGACTTCCGGGTCGCGACCGAGGACGCCGCGCTCGGGCTTCCCGAAATCGACGCTGGACTCGTTACTGGCATCCAGGGAAGTCTCCTCATTCGGCTCGTCGGGCTCCAGGCCGCAAAGGAAATCGTCTACACTGGCGAAGCGGTCTCCGGGCTAGAGGCTGAGGAACTAGGATTGGTCAATCGTGCGGTCGCGCCGGACGAATACGAGGCGACCGTTGACGACTTGGTCGAGACACTGGCGAAAAAGAGCCCGGTGATTCTCGAACGGCAGACACAGGTCTTCCGGGCGCTGCGATCGAACGGAATCGAGTCGGGGATCGATCACAGCCTCGAAACCATCGCCGGCTGTTTCGACACGTACGATCAAACGGAAGCGATGACGGCGTTCCTGGAGGATCGAGAGCCCGAATTCCGGGGCCGATAGCGGGACTTGCTTCGTTCGTTCCTCGAAACGCAATCCCATCACTCGCCCGGACAATGACAACGACTAACTAGTAACATGAAGAATGCTCTTCGTATCGAGAGTTCAGCACCCGATACTTCGGCTCGCATCGCCGCGAGACAGGTCAACACCCCGGAACAGCGACGCGACAGAAACCAACGATCGGAACTGAACGAGGCGGATCCCGACGCTTCGTTCCTGCAGGTGGTTCGATCGACGACGAAACACCCCGTTTCGATCCCCACCCGAACACAGCACGACATCCAATGCCCGATCCAGACCCGACAACGAAGCTCCCGTTATCCAACGTCACCGTCGTAGAGCTCGGCAACCTCATCGCCGGCCCGTTCACCGGTCTCATGCTCGGCGATCTCGGTGCCGACGTGATCAAGATCGAACGCCCCGGCACCGGCGACATGATCCGTCAGTCCGGTGACTCCGGCGAGGCGATCTTCACCGCATTCAACCGCAACAAGCGGAGCGTAAAGATCGATCTCCAGAGCGATGCCGGACGGGCGGCTTACCGTGAACTCGTCTCGGAAGCCGATATCGTGATCGAGAACCTCCGCCCCGGCGTCGTCGATCGACTCGGTATCGGATACGACGCGTTGACCGAGGACCGCGACGACCTGATATACGTCTCGATCGCCGGCTTCCTGCAGGGCGGGACCTACGAGGACCGTCCGGGCATGGACGTCGTCGGACAGGCCATGTCCGGTATGATGCGCATGACCGGCCACGAGGGCGAAAAGCCGCTCCGGGCGGGAACGTCCGTCGTCGACATCGGGACGGGCGTCTACGGGGCGTTCGGAGCGATGACCGCGCTGTGGATGCGCGAGACGACGGGCAGGGGGCAAAAAGTCGACGCGGGGCTCTTCGAGACGGCTTCTCATTGGACGAACTACTGGACGATCTTCGCACAGTTGTTCGGCGATCATCCCCCGCTCGGTTCCTCGCATCCCGCGTTCGGACTCTACGACGTGTTCGAAACCGACCCCGACGAGTGGCTTTTTGTCGGCGTTATCACCGAACGGCAGTGGCCGGCGTTCTGTGAGGCGATCGACGCACCGGGGTTACTTGCTGACGATCGCTTCGAAACGAACGAGAAGCGCCAGCAACACGACGAACTGCTCTACGAACTCGTCCAGGACCGTCTCCGCGGTCGGGATCGGTCGGCCGTGATCGAGTCGTTGCTTGCTGGCGGCGTTCCCTCAGCTCCGATAAACCAGCCGTCGGATCTGGTCGAGGACCCACATCTTTCCGAGCTCGATCTCCTCGTCGACACGGAATCCGGAAACGAGACTGTCCAGACAATGCTGACACCGCTGATGGGTTCGGAGATGACAGTCTCTCAACGCCATCACCCGCCAGCGCTGGGCGAGGACACGGCGGAGGTCTTCGAGTCGATGGGAATGACTGATCGGTACGAGGAACTCAACGATGCCGGCGCGTTCAGTGAGGACCGATCGGACGAGTGAGTCGGATTCCGTTCGTGGTTCTGAAAGATTCCGACGCCGTCACAGCTGATCGATAACGTCTCCGAGAATCTGGCGTCCGACGACGCGGTCGAGCGGGTCGTTTTGATTCCCACAGTGCTCCGACATGATACAGAGCGGGCAGCCCCGCCGGCGCTGGCAGTCACAGGTTTCGAGGTGGTCGAAGGTGCGTTCGGCGATGTCCTCGAAGTTGTCGTAGATGGCGCGGGAGAACCCGATCCCCCCGTCGATACCGTCGTGGACGAACCACACTGGCCCGGGGATCCGATCGTCGCGGTGAGCAAGCATCGAGAGACCGCCGATATCGCTGTTGTCGATCAGGAGTTCGAGTGGAGCCAACTGGATGACGCCGTGCTCGGCGGCGTGGATGCCGCCGGCGTACGTGTATCTGGCCGGTTCGGTGAGGCCGGTGTCCTGTTCGGCGTGCCTGGTGGGTTCGAGAAGCGGCACGTCGAGTCCGGTGACGATCTCACCGAGGTGTCCCTCGGGAAGAGAAACCCACATCAGTTCGGTATCGAGCGAAAGCGGCGGCGACCCCGTTGGGTGTGGACCGCTTTCGACTTCACCGGTCGAGATGTCGTGTACGAGGTACTGATCGTAACTGATCTCGACGTCCGCCCGGCCGAACCAGAGCCGGTAGCCGTCGCCGAGATCTCGGCTGGTCTCGGGACGGAGATCCGAGATACGCTTCTGTGAGAGCGTTTGCGTGTAGTGTCCCGTCCGCCGCTTTTCGACGAGGATACGGGCCGTCGGCTCGCCGTGATCGACATCGACGACCTCGTACTGTTCGCCGTCGTGGAGGAAAATAGCACCGTCGTGGTAGTCGCGGTAGGCGCGTTCCTTTGCGACCGGGTCGTGGTCGATTTCGCCGTCAACACAACTGACGAGATACTGTCGGCCGCTGGTGTCGTAGATCGAAATTCGGCTTTCGGGACGTCGGTCGCCGGTGTAGTGGACACCGCTGTCGAGGTCGACGCCACGTTCGAGGACGCCGGCCTCCTGCCACATCGAAACCATCTCTGCAAGCCGCTCTTCGTCACCGAGCACGCCGGCATCTCCTCCCGACAGTGGGCGCTCTTTGGCGGCGACACAGAGGTGATCGGCGTAGACCTGTTCGTTATCGATAGAGACCACGGCGTCCTCGACGTCGTCCTCGAAGAGATAGGACGGATTATCGAGGATGTACGAATCCATCGCATCGGCACCGCCGACCAGTACCGAGAGGGCGTCGGTCGTTCCGCGTCCGGCCCGACCGATCTGCTGCCAGAACGATTGCCGGGTACCGGGATAGCCGCTCGTGACGGTCGCGTCGATACCGCCGATATCGATACCGAGTTCGAGCGCGTTCGTCGAGGCGACAGCGTCGACAGCCCCCGTCTGGAGTTGATTTTCGATACCGCGACGAGTGCGCTTTCCGAGCCCGCCGTGGTAGGCTCTGGTCTCGACGTAATTATCACGGGGATGCTCCCGAGCAGCGCCGCCGATCTTCCGGGCAGCGATCTCGGTCCCCTGCCGGGCTGTGCAGAACTGAAGCGTCTGCCGGTCGTTGACAGCCAGGTGGGCAGTGATCTCCGCGGCTTCGCTGCCGGTCGAGACGCGGAACTCTTCTATCCCCACATCGGCCGGATCCACGTCGTTCTCGCGGGCCTCCTGCAGCGCGCTCTCGTCAACAGGTGGCTTCCAGAGAACGATGTCCCGTTCCCCCCGGGGTGAGCCGTCCTCGTCGATGACCGTGAACGTCTCGCTGGTGAGCCGTTCGGCATGCTGGGCAGGGTTGCCGATGGTCGCAGTCGTCATGACGAACTGAGGATCGGCGTCGTAGTAGGAAAGCAGCCGCCGAAGCCGCCGCAGTATCCAGGCGACATGCGTTCCCATGATACCGGAGTACTGGTGGGCTTCGTCGACGACGACGAGTTCCAGGTTGTTGTAGAACCGGGGCCAGCCGGAATCGGTGCTATGACGAGGGAGATACACGTTCAACCCCGCCGGATTCGTCAGGACTGTGTCGGCACCGGCCCGAATACTGCGTTTGCGGCTCGCTTTCGTGTCGCCGTCGTAGACTTCGACTCGGGTATCGATACCCCATTCGTTGAACCGGTCGTTGAGCGTCGTCTCCTGATCGCGGGTAAGCGCCTTCATCGGGTAAATACAGAGCGCCGTGGCGTCGGGATCGTCCAGGCGGTTGCGAGCGGTCTGCAGCGCATAGATCCGCGTCTTTCCCGAGGAGGTAGAGGTCGTCACGACGACGTTTTCGTCGTTAGCGAGCGCTTCGAGCCCGTCCGCCTGGTGCCGATAGAGGTCGTTATCGAGCCGGGCGGCGAGATCCTCACGAAGCACCGACTCGGCCGGAACAATATCGGCTGCCCGGGCGGACAGCCGCTTGCTTGCGGTTATTTGGCCGGTGTACCCGGGGAACGATTCTTTCAGCGCTGCTTCCGAGAGAACGTCGTGACGATCCGGGCTGTTTCGGCTCATGGGGGATTACGCGAAATCCGAAAGTGACCCCTGTGTGGTCCGGTCCTGGGTGGGATCATTACCGGCTCCGGCCGGGCGTCGGCTGGCGTCTCGGAGCGCTTCATAAACCGTCGCCAGCGCCCGAACGTCGTCCTCGCAATAGGCTTCCAGACGCTGCCAGTCGGGCTGGTATCCGTCCGGACGGTCGGCTGTTTGCCGCCATGCGTTGTACTCTGCGGCGGCCGCGGCCCCGTCGAGACCGGTCGTTGTCGGTTCCCATCCCAGTGCCATCGCGACGGGTTCGAGACGGTTGCTTCGGGCCGGAAGCGTGGCGTTGTTCTGGGTGGCCGCGTAGTAGAGGGGGTCGAACTTGTAGCGGTCCGTCCAGCTGTCGGTCCATTCGGGGACGTGGGTTTCCAGTTGGCGTTCGATGATCGGGAAGTCGAAATCATAGCCGTTCCAGGCGACCACCGGACGGCCTTCCGCGGGGCCTGTAAGCCACGTCATGAACGCCTCGAGATGCTCGGTGTGGTCGTCATGGTTCTGCTGTCGGAACGCGAGGTAGTGGCCTCCGTCGCTGTCTCCATCGAGCACGCCGACGAGCCACGCGACAGCCCCGTTGAGGCCGTTCGTTTCGATATCGATGAAGACCGGGTCGCCGCCGGGGAGTGTCCCGCCGTCACGGGGGACGACCTCGCCGGCGGCTATCGCAGTCGCCGATTTGTGGACTGTTCTGGCGGTCTTTTGACCGAACCCGGAAATCTCTGTCAGCGCCTCCGGTGTCGCATCCGCGATCGCCTCCCGGGATTCGAACCCGTGGTCCCTGAGGCGGTCGGCTTTCGTCGGGCCGACGCTTTCGAGGCCACGAAGCCCGAAACTCGCCGGATCGTGGGCCTCGGCGTCGATTGCGCCGTTCGGGTATAATTCGAGTTCGATGATCGGACGCTTCGTCCCGTCGATGCCGGCGCCGACCGCACTGTTCGGTGCCCCGGCGCCGTGAATCGAGTACGCATCGGCGCGACCCTCGTATCTAGTCCGATACTCGGCTCGAAGCCCGGTCGAAAGATGCGTGACGAGCGCCCTGTCGTGCCACGCGTCGGGAAGCGATTCGAGGTAGGCGTCGATCCCTTCGAGTCGAGTCTCCCGATTGTGCGGGTCGATAGTCAGTTCGAGTTGGTTGGTAACGAGATAGCCGTGTTCGATTTCCTCTCGCGTGTTGTCGGTTACTGCGTCGGGAGGGATATCCGCCGGCGTGGGTGGGAGGTGATCCGCTGACGGAGCAGCGGCGACGACTACCCTAGCCTCGGCAGCGACGTGATAGCTGGCCGACCGAGTCGGATCCACCACGGGAATTTCCGTGAGATTCGTGACGGGCGGGAGCGCGACGTGTGCCGGATCGGGCGGAGCGGCGATAATGAGATCCGGTCCGATGGCGTCGATCGCGTCGGCAACGACATCCCGGACGG
>UEZA01000016.1_pt1 | contig 17601 bp, 17 predicted proteins | sample 1903731 | NCBI WGS metagenome assembly UEZA01 (sample SAMEA4776353, study PRJEB27445) | saltern metagenome | biome: Hypersaline environment; feature: solar saltern; material: Pellet | place: Spain | collected 2012-08 | depth 0 m | reverse complement strand
ACTCCCGTACCCATCCCGAACACGGAAGATAAGCCCGCCAGCGTTCCGGCGAGTACTGGAGTGCGCGAGCCTCTGGGAAATCCGGTTCGCCGCCTACCATTCATTCAAACCCTACGTAGCATCCGCTACGTGGGGTTTTTCTATTTATTTTAGCGAGTGGCGGCGCCGCTCGCCGTGGCAGCTCTCCGATGAGTGACGACGCTCTTTGCGGTTGTATCTAGTGGTGAGTGGCAACGCTACTCCTCGGCCGCCCTCGGCCGTTCGATCCCGTCGACGTCGGCCTGCGTACGCTGACCGATGGTCCGCTGTGGGAACGGGATCGGGACCCCCGCATCGTCGTAGGCAGTTTTGATCGCTTCGACGACCTCGGCGGTTACCTGCGCGCGACGGAATGCGTTCGGCTGATCGATCCAGAAACGGGCCTCGAGGATCACCGCCGAATCACCGAACGTGGTTGGGACGACCTGCGGGCGTGGGGAGGGACGGACCCGATCGAGTTCGCCGATCGCCTCGCGTGCGAGCTCCCGTGCGCGATCGACGTCCGTCCCGTAATCGACGCCCACCTCGACCCGCAACCGAAGCCGGTCGTGGTCGGTGTAGTTGACGATCGTGCTATTGGAAACGTTGTCGTTGGGGATAACGACCGTCTCGCCGTCGAGGCTCTGCATACGGGTGTTGATGATCGTGATATCGGTGACGGTCCCCTCGTGATCTCGGATCTGGACCCAGTCGCCGATCTCGAAGGGGCGAGAAAACATCAACACGAACCCGGCGAAAAGCGAGCCGAGAGTCTGTCTGGCGGCCATCCCGACGACGATCCCGAGAAACCCGGCGCCGACGAGCAAGCCGCTAAGGTTGACGTTCCAAAGCGAGAGCGCCGCGAGCGTGACGGCGGTAAACACCGATAACTGCAGGACGCGGAAGGTAACGCTCTCTTGGTGTTGATTGATGTGTTCCGTCTTGGCGACGTACGATTCGACCCGCGCCTCGAGAATCCGGGTTCCGATGACGCCAGCGGCCAAGAGTCCAATGGTGAGAAACAATCGGAAAGCGATCGGCACAGCGGCAGCGAGCACCGAGACGATCTCGGCAGCAAGCCCGAGATAGCCCCAGATGACGAGCACCGCGAGACCAGCGAAGACGGCGATCCCGAACTGAAGCGTTCGAACGATCGGCCCGATCGGCATCGACACGAGCGTGTCCTCGAGATCGAACTGTGCTCGAAGCCAGCGGCCACCCCGGAACAAAACGCGCGGAACGACGACGGCGGCGATTGCGAGCGCGGCGATCACGATGCCGAACGTCACGGCGATCCGCGCTTCTGTCGTCACAAACCCCCCCAGCAACTCCCGGGCCGTAGCGTAGGCTGTCATCAACCCTGTGGTCTCATTGCGGCGGACAAAAAGTCCCCGTCTGCGGAAGCCGATTTCAGGGCCCGGAATCGGTAGCTACCGCTACGCTTAAATCGCCCTCCCCGCTAGGTGCATCCGCGCCAAGGTGGCAGAGTCTGGCCATACGCGGTTGCCTGCAGAGCAGCTATACGCCGGTTCAAATCCGGCCCTTGGCTCTGGCAGTTTTCCGTTTCGAGACGAAACGTACGCACAACAGTGAGACGTTTCAGCGAGACACGCTCTGTCGTCAGAATATAATACCCCGGCCCGTTTCGTGTCGGTATGGCACGGATCAGATTCCGGGATCCAGCAGGGAGCGTTCGAATCGGCGAGCTAGCCGACGGGCAGATCGAGGCGGCCGGCCGCACGTACGATCTCAGGGCGGTCGATGTCCGCAGCCCGACTGACCCCAGCAAGATCGTCTGTGTCGGTCGCAACTACGCCGAGCACGCGGACGAGCGCGACGCAGACGTCCCGGATCGACCGCTTTTGTTTCTCAAGCCCCCCAACGCCGTCGCCGGCCACGGGGATGAGATCCCCCTTCCTGCCGGCAAGGAACGCGTCGATCACGAGGCGGAACTCGCCGTCGTAATCGGCGAACAGGCCCGAAACGTCGACGCGGCAAACGCCGAGGCGTACATCGCCGGCTACACCTGTTTCAACGACATCTCGAACCGGGACGATCAGGACCGCGAGCAAAACTGGGTCCGCGGGAAGGCCTTCGACAACTCGGCACCGATAGGCCCGGTGATCGCGCCGCCAGCGGCGGTCCCCGACGATGCCGTGGTCGAACTCCGGGTAAACGGCGAGACCAGACAGTCCTCGACGATCGAGCATCTGATATTCTCGGTTCCGGAACTCATCGAAGAGATCACGACGTACATGACACTCGAGCCGGGCGACGTCATTGCGACCGGTACGCCGGCGGGCGTCGGACCGCTTTCGGATGGCGACGAGGTCGCCGTCGAGATCGAAGGGATCGGCACGCTCGAACACACGACTGTCGGACGATAAGCCCGCCTGCGCTGTCGCGTTATCCGAGCTCTTCGACCGCCGCAAGCACGGCCGCGAGCTCCGTACAGATCGCTTCGAACAGCTGTCGGCCGGCTTCGGCCGTCGCGAGCGTCGGCTCTCCCCGTGCGCCGTCCTCGCTCAGCCGGTCGTACGTCTGCCGGGTCCCGAGCGGCCCGCCCTCGAACATGTCGCGGGGCGAGTACTCGGAAAGCGGCGTCACCGGGTCGTCGACCGCCGCCTCGAGATCGACCAGTTCCTCGTGTAGATACAGCATGAGCGCCGTCTCGAACTCGCCGGCGTGGTAGGCGCTCCCGGGATCACCCGTCCGAATATCCGGGGCGGCGTCCCCGGCGAGATCGAAGTACGTGAGTTCCGCGACCTCGACGCCCTGGAGGCTCACCCCGAGATCGCCCGCGACGAGGGCGGTAATCGGCCCGTTGCCCCCATGTCCGTTCACCATGAGGATCCGATCGAATCCCATCTCGGCGATCGACTCACAGACGTCCTCTAGCAGTGCCAGCATCGTTTCCTTTTCGAGTGTGACGGTCCCACCCAGAGGGACGTGATGCGGCGAGAATCCGGTCCAGACCGCCGGGAAGACGACCGTTTCAACGCCGTTATCAGCCGCTCTGTCGGCCGCCTCCGTAGCGACGGCTTCTGCGAGTAGACTGTCCGTCCCGACCGGAAGGTGGCGACCATGCTGTTCGAGGGATCCGGTCGGCAACACCGCGATCCCGTCCTCCGCGGCGGCGGCTATCTCGTCCCGTCGCATTCGCAACGCGTTCCGTGTCATGACGGTATTCCGGTCGCCGCCCGCAAATATAACTGTTCGTTCGGGCTGTCCGCCCGCCGACGGACGCCGATTCGAACGGACGCCCTCCGGTCGTTTTAATTACCGGCGAGGGCTGTACTCGAAAGGATGGACACTGACCGAGGGGCCGATCGAAGCGAGGGGGCGATCTCGGGCCTGCGGGTCCTGGCTGCCGAGATGGCCTCCGAGGGGCGGGGGTGGATCCTGCTGTTTCTCTCGGCCGGGCACCTGCTCACGCTCGGGACTCGGCTGATCTATCCGGCGTTGCTTCCCTCGATCACCGAGACGTTCGAGTTGACGCTGACAACCGCCGGGGCGACCTTGAGTCTGCTGTGGGTCGCCTTCGCTTTGGCTCAGATTCCTGGCGGACTAATCACGGATCGGATCGGCGAGCGCGTGACTCTGGCCGCCGCAGTTCTCGGTAGCGCCGTCGGCGTCGCCGTTATCACTGCCACCCCCGTCTTCGCGGTCTTTCTCGCCGGTCTGGTCGTCTTCGGTGTCGCCTCGGGTATCTACGGAACGCCACGAATCACCGTGTTGAGTGACATCTACCCGTCCCGTGGCGGGACGGCGATCGGCCTGCAATCGGCCGCCGGGAACGTCGGTACCGCGACGCTTCCCGTAGTTGCCGCTGCCGTCGCCGGCGTCTTCGGCTGGCGGGCCGGAATCGCGTACGTGATTCCCCTCTTTGTCGTCGTTGCCGCCGGGATCTGGCTCGTCGTTCCCGTCCGGACCTCGCCGCCGATAGACACGACCGATGAAGCGACTGCGACGACTGTGCGTCGGGTCGTCGGCGACGTCCTCGACCGCTCCGTCCTGATCGGGACTCTCGCTATGACCGCGATGATGTTCATCTATCAGGCGTTCACCGGGTTCTTGCCCACGTTCCTCGTCGAGACAAAGGGCTTCAGCGAAGGGACTGCAGCCACGATGCTTGGGATCTTCTTCGCGAGCGCGGTCGTCTTTCAACCGCTGGCCGGCGGGTTCGCCGATCGGTACGGGGAGCGGCGTCTCATGGGCGTACTCGCGGGTATGACCGTCGTCACAGTTGGCGCGTTCCCCCTCGTGAACACCGTCGTCGCTGTCGGCGTCCTGGCTGTCGTGGCCGGCGCACAGCTCGGGTTCTGGCCGCCCGCGTTCACTTACGCTACCGGTCTCCTCTCCGACGAGGTTCAGGGAAGCGGGCTCGGGCTTCTCCGTACGGTCATTCTGCTCGTCGGCGCTACCGGACCGGTCCTCGTCGGCCGGGCGGCCGACGCCGGATACTTCCGGCAGGCCTTCTTCGCGCTTGCGGCGCTCGCCGCTCTGACTGTGGGTCTGACCGCGCTGCTCCCGGGGCGCTCTGCGGTTTCGTCTTGAGGATCCCGATCCGGTGCTACTGGGTGTTTTATCCGACGAACGGGACAGTACGAACAGTTAACTCCGGGCGGTCGAAAGGCGGCGGTATGAACTACGGCAGTCAACTGCGAGCCCTGATCGAGCGCGACGAAATTCTGCTCTGTCCCGGCGTCCACGACTCGCTGACGGCGCGGGCGGTCGACCGCGTTGGCGTCGATGCGATCTACATGACCGGCTACGGAACGTCGCTGTCCCGGGTCGGCGTCCCCGACGCCGGCCTCATCACGATGCCCGAGATGGTCGAGAACGCGAAGCGAATCCAGGAGACTGTCGACGTCCCCGTGATCGCCGACGCGGACAACGGCTACGGGAACGCGACGAACGTGATCCGGACGGTCCGGGAGTTCATCAAGGCCGGCGTCGCCGGCATCCACATCGAGGATCAGACGTTCCCGAAGCGCTGCGGTCACGTCAAGGGCCGGGAAGTGATCCCGAAAGAGGAGGCCGTCGGCAAGTACCGCGCCGCCGCCGACGTCCGCGACGAGCGCGACGAGGACTTTCTCGTCATCGCCCGGACCGACGCTCGCGGCGCGGTCGACGGCTCGATGGAGAAAGCTATCGATCGGGCCAACGCCTACTGCGAGGCCGGCGCCGACGTCGCCTTCGTCGAGGGGCCGGTCGACGAAGCCGAAATGGAGGCTGCCTGCGAGCACGTCGAGGCGCCGATGCTCTACAACTACGCCGGTATCTCGCCGAAGGTCGACGCCGACCGGCTGGCGTCGATGGGGTACGACCTGGTCATCTATCCGAGCTTTACGAACAAGATCGCCATTCGGACTGTCTACGAGGGGACCCAGCGATTCCTCGAGGATCCGAAGGGAACGATGGACGGGGTGCTGGGAGATTTCGAGGCGCTTCCCTTCGATCTCCACGAGTTCTCCGGGTTCCCCGACGTCGTCGAGTGGGAGCAAAAATACCTCCCCGACGAAGACGCCGAAAAGTACGAGGGCACCGAGGGCGCCGATATCGGTGAGTAGTTTTCGGACGGCTCAATCCTCGATCCGCAAGCCGTCGGGGTTCTCTCGGTAGTGTTCGATGAGTCCGCCGGCGTCGAAGATCCGCTGGACTTCCTCCGGTAGCGGTTCGAACGCGAGTTCCGCGCCCGTGGTTTCGTTTTCGATCGTCGCGTCCCCGAGGTCGACGGCGAGCGCATCGCCCTCCGAAATCCGGTCGGTGGCCCCTTTGACGGTCAGGGCCGGCAGGCCGATGGTGATCGAGTTCCGGTAGTAGATCCGCGAGAACGACTCCGCGATGACAGCGCCGATGCCCGCCGCCTGGATCGCCATCGGCGCGCTCTCACGGGAACTGCCCGACCCGAAGTGCTCGCCGGCGACGACGAAATCGCCGTCGTCGATCTCCGCCGCGAAGTCGGGCCGTTCGGGTTCGAAGACGTGCTCGGCCATGACCTCGATCGACTCGCCGAAATAATCGCTCGGCGTGATGACGTCGGTGTTAACCTCGTCGCCGAAGACGTAGGCGGTTCCCCGCATGCTCACACCTCCGCCGGATCGGTGATCCGGCCGGTGATCGCCGACGCGGCCGCCGTCTCGGGGCTGGAGAGGTAGATCTCGGACGCGTCGGCGCCCATCCGGCCCTGGAAGTTCCGGTTTTGGGCGGCGAGACACACTTCGCCGTCGCCGAGCACGCCCATCCCCATCCCGATACAGGCGCCACACGTCGAGTTCGTGATCGTCGCGCCAGCCTCGGTAAACGTCCGGATCAGTCCCGCTCGTTCGGCCTTCGCGTAGATCTCCCGGGAGGCCGGCGTGACGATGAGACGGGTCCCGGGGGCGATCGATCGCCCTTCCAGCACCTCCGCGGCGGCTTCGAGGTCCTCGAACTTCCCGTTCGTACAGGAACCGATGAACACCTGATCGAGTTCGACTCCCGTGACGTCCTCGACGTCGACGACGTTCTCGACGCGGTGGGGTTCGGCGACCTTCGGTCCGAGTTCGTCGGCGTCCAACTCGTAGACCGCTTCGTAGTCGGCGTCGGGGTCTGGACGTTCGGGCTCGTAGGGTTCGTCGCTCCGCTCGTCGACGAACTCGGTCACCGTCTCGTCTATCGGCGTGAAGCCGAACTTCCCGCCCAACTCGATCGTCATGTTCGAGAGGGTAAATCGGTCGTCGAGCGACAGCGACTCGATCGCGGGGCCGGCGTACTCGACGGCCCGGTAGCGCGCGACGTCGGTCCCGAACTCGCCGGCGATATGCAGGATGAGGTCCTTCGCCGAGACCCGATCGCCGAAGGTTCCGTCGACTTCGAAACGGATCGTCTCGGGGACTCGAAACCAGTTCTGCCCGGTCGCGAAGACGTAGGCCATCTCGGTAAAGCCGATCCCGGTCCCCGCGGCCCCGAACGCCCCGTAACTCGTCGTATGGGAGTCGGTCCCGACGACGAGTTCGCCGGGCCGGACGTGACCGTTCTCGACCATCACTTCGTGACAGATCCCGGTCCCGACGTCGTAGAAGTTCTCGATACCATGCTCCTCGACGAACGACCGGATCCTCGATTTCTGGTTTGCGTCCTCGACGGTGTGAGATGGTGCTACGTGATCCATCGGACAGACGATGCTGGAGGGATCCCACAGTTCCTCGACTTCCATCTCCGCGAGATGCTCCATGACGCCGTCGGTCCCGAGGTCGTGTGACATCGCCATATCGACATCACACACTAGATGATCGCCCGGCGAGACGTCCGCTGGCTTCCGGTCGGCCGCCCGTGCCAGGATCTTTTCCGCGATAGTGTTTCCCATGCTTACCACGTCGTTCGGACGCTCCGATCATAAAACCGCGTCAGGCGCTCGAACTCCCGCGATCAGAACGGGTCGGCTTCCTCGCTCGGTGCTTCCCCGCCGTGGGCGGCCCGCAGACAGAGTTGATCGCGGTTGACCGTCGTCTCCGGTAGCGTCCCGTCGTAGACCATCCGGACGTTCTCCATCGCACCGCGGTGTTTCGCCGGCACCGACTTCGACGTTGATCCCGCGATGTGTGGCGTAACGAGGACGTTGTCCAACTCGAAGAGCGGATGCTCCTCGGGGGCTGGTTCCTCGTCGAAGACGTCGATCGCGGCGCCGTGGATATCGTCGTTCCGGAGCGCATCGACGAGCGCGCCGGTGTCGACGAGCGGTCCTCGCGAGGCGTTCACCAGTACGCCGTCCGTCCCGAGTGCGTGTAGTTCGGCCTCGCCGACCGCTTCTCGGGTCTCGTCGGTCAAGGGCGCATGAACGCCGACGGTGTCGGCGCGCTCGAAGAGTTCCCGCTTGCTTTCGACTCTGGTGACACCGGGTGCGATCTCGTCGTCGTCGACGTAGGGATCGTACGCGATGGTTTCCATATCTACCCCCTGGGCTAACTCGAGCACCAAACCGCCGATCGCGCCGTAACCGAAGACGCCCATGGTCTGATCCGCGATTTCGGTGTTCATGTAATCGAACTTGTCCCAGACCCCGTTTCTGATGTTCCGATCCGCTCGCCGGAGTTCCCGTCTGACCGCGAGCGTCGCCGTGATGCTGTACTCCGCGACAGCCCGGGTGTTCGCGCCGAGGTTGTTACAGACGATGATCCCACGCTCCGTTGCGGCGCCGATATCGACCGCGTCCAGTCCGACGCCAGGCGAGGTGACCATCTTCAGGTTCTCGGCGCGTTCGAGCCGTGACTCGGGCAGTTCAAATCCGCCGAGGACGACCGCGTCGAACTTCGGGAGGTCCTCATCCAGAGCCTCCGGACTGTCGTATTCGGCGGCGACCGTGACCTCTGCCCAGCCGTCGTACTCCGGACGGACGGATTCATGCGGGTGTCGTCCCACGAGAACGTTCCACGTCATACCAACTCAAGGGGAGTGTGACGGTGTAAATCCCCCTCATTGGGGCGGCCCGATGTTGGTCCGAGCTGCCGTCGCCAGAACGTTCATTCGCCCGCCGCCGCAACAATCGGTATGGAGATGTCGCTTCTGCGGGCCCCGTCCGGCCGGCTCCGGACGCCCTGGCGGCTGCTCATCGCGGCGGTGTTTCTGTTCGTCGTTTCGCTCGTCGGCTCGGCGCTCTTTCTCGCCGCCGACAGGCTGGTCTTCGGCTTCAGCGATTCGATCGCGCTCGTCGGTACCGCGACGGCAAGCGGGATCGCCATTGCGATCGCCGTCGTGCTTGCGGGGCGTTTCTTGGATCACAGATCCCTCGTCGGTCTGGGATTCGCTCCCGGTTCCGAATGGTGGCGTGATCTCGCCTTTGGTCTCGCGCTCGGTGGGGGACTGATCGCGGCTCTGTACCTCGTCGGTGCCGCGCTCGGCGCATATCAGCCCAGTTTCGCTCCGACCGCCCCGGACGGGCTCACTGTCATCGGGGGGTTCGCGCTCGTGACGGCGTTCATGTGCGTCGTCGGGATCTACGAGGAACTGCTCTTCCGTGGATACCTGTTGACGAACTTCGCGGAGGGGCTGAGTGCATTCCTCGGGACGCGTGCGGCGATCGTCGGCGCGATCGCGCTTTCGGGACTCGGCTTCGCTGCCGTTCACGGAAGCAACCCGAACATGAGTCTGTTCGGTGTCGCTACGATCGCCGTCGCCGGTGTCGTCCTCGGCCTCGGCTACGCTCTGACGGGTCGACTCGCGCTGCCGATCGGATTCCACATCACGTGGAACCTCGCACACTTCGTCTTCGGACTGCCGGTCAGCGGGCTCGATTTGGGCCTCCGACTGTTCGCGACCGATCGTGCCGGCCCGGCGTTCGTTCACGGCGGTGCGGTCGGCCCCGAAGGCGGGCTTTTGGGTCTCGGAGCGACGCTCGTCGGCTGTCTCGTGATCCTCGGCTACGGGCGCTGGATCGGCGGCGGACTCGATGGCGATCTCGCGGGACCGCCGGCAGGCCGCGACGACGGGTGAGCGCGGCGGCACGCACCGAGAGAAATCCCCACGAACGGCGCGCTTCGAAGCCTTTATCAGCGAACTGACCCACCTTTCGGGTACTATGAGTGACAAGCCCGCTTCGATGTACAGGGACATCGACAAGCCCTCGTACACCCGACGGGAGTATATCACGGGCATCCCCGGCTCGAAGGTCGCCCAGTACAAGATGGGCAAATTCGACGCGGAACCCGACGACTACGAGGTCCAGATCAGTCTCATCGTCGACGAGGCGGTCCAGATCCGCCACGACTCGCTCGAAGCCTCGCGGCTCTCGGCGAACCGCCGCATGCTGAAGGAACTCGGCGAGGGCGGCGACTACAAGATGATCCTCCGGAAGTTCCCCCATCAGGTCATCCGGGAGAACAAACAGGCGACCGGCGCGGGTGCGGACCGTGTCTCCGACGGGATGCGACAGTCCTTCGGCAAGATCGTCGGGACGGCCGCCCGAATCGAACGGGGCGAACAGCTCTTTACGATCTGGTGTCACCCCGAAGACGCGGCGATCGCGAAGGACGCGCTCCGCCGTGCGTACAACAAGATCTCGCCGCCGGCCACGGTCAAGGTCGAACGCGGCGAGGAACTCCTCATCGCGTAGCGGGCTTTTTCCATGCGCCTCGCCGACTCGACGTGGACTGACGTTCGTGACGTCGAGGCGGAATTAGCGCTGCTCCCTGTCGGTAGCACCGAGCAACACGGCCCACACGCACCGCTTGGGCTCGATTGGATGACCGCCGAAGCGATCGCTACGGAGGGGGCCGATCGGTACGCTGCCGAACACGACACGGCGGTGCCCGTCGGTCCGACCGTCCCTGTCGGCATCGCTGCCGAACACCGACGCTTCGACGGGACGCTTTGGGTCTCCGAGGACACCTTCCGGGCGTACGTTCGGGAGACGATCGAAAGCCTCGCAGCCCACGGAATCGACCGAGTCGCCGTCGTCAACGGTCACGGCGGCAACGTCGACGCGCTCAGAGAGCTCTGCGCAGCGGTAAGTCGGAGCGGCGACGCCTACGCCGTTCAGTACACCTGGTTCGATGCCGTCGACTTCGAGGATCTCGGCCACGCCGGCCCCGCCGAGACGTCGATGATCCGACATCTCCGCCCGGAGCTAATCCACGAAGATCGCACCGAAACGGCAGCCGAAGGCGGAGCCAACGGCTGGGGCGAGTGGGTCGCCGGGACGAACCTCGCGTACGATGCCGATTCGTTTACCGAAAGCGGGGCCGTCGGTGATCCCCGCGAGGGCGACGCGGAACTCGGTGCCGAACTCTTGGACGAAGCAGTCGATTCGCTCGTGACGCTTCTCGAAGCGGTCGCGGACCGATCGGGCTAGCGCTCGTTCGACCTTTCACTCGTATCGGAGCGCTTCGATCGGGTCGACGCGCGCCGCCCGCCAGGCCGGATACACGCCCGCGACGACGCCGATCGCGATCCCCATCGCGAGCGCGAGCGCGATCCATCCCACCGGGATGCTAAAGCCGACCTCGGCGTACACCGCGCCGCCGTATCCCACTGCGAGTCCGAGCGGAATACCGATCACTGCCCCGGCGATCCCGAGCAAGACAGATTCCGCGAGAAAGAGGCTCAGGATCTCCCGGTTCGTCGCGCCGATGGCCTTCATGATCCCGATCTCCTTGGTCCGTTCGGTGACGCTGACGAGCATGATGTTCGCGATCCCGAACGCGCCGACGACGAGCGCCAGTACCCCGATCCCGGTGACCAGTCGGGTGATATCTTCGAGGACCTCCTCGATCCCGCCGACGACGTCCTCGGTCGATTGCACGGTGACGTTGCCGCTCTCGCCGGCGAGTCGAGTCGCATCCGACTCCGTTTCGATATACGTCTCGATCCGGTCGTTTACCTCTCTGACCTGTCCGGCCTCCGCGACGACAGTCACCTGTGCGTAGGCCCGCTGGTCGACGCCCACTGAGGGGGACCTCTGGACGGTCCGGTAGTGTGGATCGACGGGCACGTAGAACTCCGGGCCCGAGGGGCCGAATCCGCTCACCCCGCCGCGTGCACCGGACGTGATCCCCACGACGGTGAACGAAGCCGTCTCCTGGCGGGTGATCTCGATAGTACTGCCGACCGTCACGTTCTCCTCGAACTGTCCGGCTGCAGCCTCGTTGATGACGATCTCGGTAGCTCCCATCTCGAAAGGGCGTCCCTCGACCATCGCGTCGTCGAAGGCGTTCGGCGTGGTCGCTGTCAACCCGATCTGTGTGACCGTCTCGTTTCCGTACGTGAGCGACGCAATGGGCACCGTTCCGCGCGGGATGACTGCCCGAACGCCCTCGATTCGATCGATCCGGTCGACATCGTGTGTTGTGATGACCGGTGCTGTCAGCGTTCCCCCCTCGTCGGGTGGGCCGGACCCCGAAAAGAACCCGCCGCCGGAGAGGACATACACCTCACTCGCGGAGGTGTCCTGAAACTCACCGACGACATCGGTCTGGACGCTTGCGCCGAAACTGGCAAAGGCGACGACGGTCGCGATCCCGATGACGATGCCGGCGATCGTCAGCGCCGACCGGAGTCGGTGCCCGGCGATCGCCCGCACGGCGATCCGAACGCCTTCACGCCAGTCCATCAGCCAGCGCCTCCGATCGTCTCGGTGTCCTCGCGGCGTCCGTCACGAACGTGTACGATACGGTCGGCGTGCTCGGCGATCCGCCGTTCGTGGGTGACGAGCAGGATCGTGTTTCCCCGGTCGTGTGTATCGGAAAGCAGCGACATGATCTCGTCGCCGGTCTCGGTGTCGACGTTTCCGGTCGGTTCGTCGGCCAGCACGATCGCGGGGTCCGTCGCCAGCGCCCGGGCGATCGCGACACGCTGTCGCTGCCCGCCGCTGAGTTCCTGTGGCATGTGGTCCATCCGGTCTTCGAGTCCAACTCGGTTAAGCAGTGACTCGGCCCGTTCGGTCCGGCGATCGGTGTCCCACTCGGCGAACACGAGCGGGAGTTCGACGTTCTCTCGCGCGCTCAACCGAGGCATCAGGTTGAACGTCTGAAAGACGAACCCGATCTTCGTCCCTCGAAGTTTCGCGCGACCGCTCTCGGAGAGCCCGGCGATGTCCGTCCCGTCGACGCTGACGCGGCCCGCAGTCGGCGTATCGAGCGCACCGATGAGATTCAACAGCGTGCTCTTTCCCGATCCGCTCGGTCCCATCACTGCCGTGTACGATCCGGCCGGAAGAGAGAGATCGACACCGTCGAGCGCTGTTACCATCCCCCCGAGGGAGTACTCCTTTCGGACGTCAGCAAGGCGTACGATCGGCTCGTCCGCCGTGGCCGATTCCATCGGCGTGCTTTGGGGTCGGACACGTATTAATGCACGATATCGACCCAGACCTTCGCCGGGCGCTGTGTTTAAATCGTTCAAGACTCTACATCACATAGATGGACCGCAACGACAGAGGCACCCTCCGAACGGCCACGTCCGTCGGCGTTCTGCTCGCTGTTCTCGGGATCGCGATCGCCGCCGGATTCGTGGTCGCAAACGACGATCCGGCCGGGGCCGATGTCCTCACCGATGTCGAAGACCGATACGAGTCGGCCGACTCGGTCGTTATCCACGGGACCGTAACTGCCGAGCAGGATGGAACCACGAGTGAGTACAACGTCAGCGCGGTCACGACCGACAGCGAACAGCTGCGCGTCAACGTGTCGAACGCGACCGAGTACACCGTGTTCGGCCACGCCGAAAACACGTCCTGGGTTACTGGGTCCACGGTCGATGCGCCGATCGTGATACGGAACGGGAGTGTCGTGGGCCAGTCGGCACTTTCGGGCGAGGCGAACGCGAGCGTGCCGTCGGAGAACCGAAGCGAATGGCACCACGAACACGACGGCGTGACACCGGAAAACCTGTCCGTTTCGACGCTGCTCGAAGAGACCAACGCGACCGCAGAGTTCGTCGAAACGACGACTATCGACGGCGAGTCGGTCCACGTCGTCGAACTATCGTCGCCCGAACGCGATGGACCGATAACGCTGTGGACGACGACGGACACTGCGACAGTTCTGAAGTACCGGACGACGACCCCGAACGGGACGATGACCGTTGACGTCGAAGAGACGCATTTCGACGTCTCACCGGCCGAGAGCACGTTCCAGCCGCCGAGCGATGATAGCTGGCGGACGAGCGTGGACTCACTCGGGGAGTTACAGGCGAACACTGACGGGCCGATCGCCGTCCCGGGCGAAGCGTGGTCCTTCGAGTCCGGAACCGTGCTTGCCAGCCCGGTTCCGGCAGTCGTGAGTCAGTACACGGCCGAGGAATCGAACCTCACGCTCGTTCAGTCGAACGCATCGGCGTTCTCGGGGTCCGCTGACGACGGCCGGACCGTCGAGGTCGGCAATCGGACGGTAACGGTCACGGACGGTCGCGAGGGGACGACCGTCGCCAGGTGGTCCCGCGGTGATCTGACCGTCATCGCGGTCAGTGACCGCTCGGAATCAGCGCTGCTCGACGTCGTCGCCGAGATCGAGTTCGTCGATTCGAGCGACTGACCGCACTTTCTTCGGGACTCGCCAGCCTGATTTATATACGAGGCTGCCCAACTACGGCGTATGCGTGTCCTCGTTCCTGTCGACGGCTCCGAACCATCGGATATCGCCTTGGATCACGCCATCGAACAGTTCGACGACGCCGAGATCGTCGTCCTCTACGTGATGGATCCGGTCGATGGCTCGACTGCCTGGGGTCCCGGAAGCGCTGACGAGTGGCTTTCGGCGTCCGAAGAGCGCGCCGAGACTGTGCTGAAAGCGGCGGCCGAAACCGTGTCCGAAGCCGGGCGAAGCGTGACGGCCGAATCGATCATCGGCCAGCCGGCCCAGACGATCGTCTAGTACACCGACGAACAGGACATCGATCACGTCGTCATCGGCAGCCACGGCCGCGATGGCCTTTCTCGGGTCCTCCTCGGCAGCGTCGCCGAGACGGTCGTCCGTCGCGCGCCGGTTCCGGTCACCGTCGCTCGTCCCAGAGAATGACCCTCCGGCGGGGCAGCCGGGTTTATGCCGGCCGCGGTCCTATCCGAGCGCATGTACGACACCGTGCTCGTGGCCACCGACGGGAGTTCGGACGCCGAGGCCGCCCTCACTCACGCGGTCGAGTTGGCGGCGGCGGCCGGCGCGACACTCCATGTCGTCTCCGTCGTCGAGACCCGGACGGCCTACGACAACGCGATCATCGATCCCGAGGAAGTCAGAGCGAATCTCCGGGCGGACGCTCGCAAAGCGCTCGACCGCGCACGAACGGTGGCGGAAGACGCCGGCCTCGAGTGTCGGACCACCCTGGAGGAGGGGCCGCCGCCGGAACGGATCCTCGAAACCATCGAGGCGGTCGATGCGGATGCGGTCGTCGCCGGGGCGACCGGTCGATCGGGATTCAAGCGACTCGTCCTCGGTGGAACGGCCGAGCGGCTGCTCGAATCTGCCCCCATCCCGGTGATCGTCATCGGTGGCGAACCAACCGCAACCCCCAACTGATGGCGGCTATCGAGCGCAGTGACCGGGAAACTCGAAGCATCACGTCACCGAGAAATACTGCGGGACCCTTTTATGTTTGGGACGGGCATTTAATGTGATGTTCGCGCTCGACGTCCTTCTCGTCGGGGACGCGCCGTCCTCCCCGGCGGTACGGGCGGCGTTTCCCGACGGGCTTGTCGATACGACGGCCGTTTCAGGGTTCGATGAGGCGCTGGCCCATCTCGGAGACAACGACGTCAACTGCGTCGTCTGTGGATACTCGCTCCCGGAGCGGGACGGTATCGAACTACTCTCGACGATCCGAGAACAGAACCATGGGCTCCCGTTCGTTCTGTATGCGGCCGACGGCGACGAAACGGTCGCAGCAGCGGCGATCGACGCCGACGTGACGGCCTACATTCCCCGCGAGTCCGACGCCGACGTCGCTGAACTCGCCGATCGGGTCGTCGAGTTGGCCCGGAGGAACCACGTCGCGGGAACGGTCGAGGCGTCCGATCCGACCGCGGCGAACTTGCGGCTCGCACAGATGACCATGGACGAGGCGCCGGTCGGTATCACCGTCGCCGACCCGACCGAACCCGACGAACCGCTCATCTACATCAACGAGGCCTTCGAGCGGCTCACCGGTTACGATAGACACGAGGCGCTGGGTCGCAACTGCCGGTTCCTTCAGGGCGAAGAGACGGATCCCGAGACAGTCGCAACCATTCGTCAGGCGATCAACGACGACCGACCGGTTTCCGTCGAGGTACTCAACTATCGGAAGAACGGCGAACCGTTCTGGAACCAACTGGACGTCGCCCCGATCAAAGACGAAGACGGCGAGGTGACGCATCTGGTCGGCTTCCAGACGGACATAACCGAGCGAAAGGAGATCGAACTCCGTGCTCGCCGGCAGGCCGAGCAACTGCGGGCCGATCGCCGGACCCGCGAGCGGTTGCTCGCCCGCATCGACGGTCTCGTCCGGCGGGTCACCGCGGCGACCGTCGACAGCACCGCCCGGACCGAACTCGAGACGCGCGTCTGTGAGGCGGTCATCGAGACGAACGACTACGACGCTGCCTGGATCGGCACCCGTCAGATGACGAGCGATCGGATCGTCGCCGACTCGCGGGCCGGCTGTGGTACCGCAGACGAGATTCAGATCCCGTCGGACGGCGAGGACCCCACGAACGAGGCGGTCCGAACCGGCGAAGTCGCGGTGACCGAGGTCGGATCGCTCTCGGCCGACTCGCCGCATCGTCGATTTGTGGCTCCCGAGGGGGGCGTTGCGGCGATCCCGCTCCAGTATCGGGAAGCCGAATACGGCGTTTTGGTCGTGTACGCGACTAGCTCGCGAACGCTCGACGACCACGAAAAGACGGTGTTCGAAGCGCTCGGCCGCGTGATCGGGACCGGAATCAACGCGCTCCAGAACCAGCGCTTGCTCGCGACCGACGAGTACCTCGAACTCGTCTTCAGCGGCGGGCCTCCGGGACCGATGCTAGTTGAACTGGCGGCCGAAGCGGACTGTGAGATCACGTACAAAGGTGCCGTCTCCCGACCCGATGGTCGGCTCGTGCTCTCCGTGCTGGCGGCCGGTGCCGATATCGACGTGCTACGGGACACAGCCGACGCGATGGACGACCCGCCCGAACTGAACCTCGTCGCCGCGTACGACGACAGCTGTCTTCTCGAAGTAATCCCCGGTGGCCCGTCGCTCGTCCGGACGGTCCTCGATCACGGCGGGACAGTCCGATCACTCAGCGCGACCGGCGACGAGGCCGACATCCGCATCGAACTCCCGCTGGCGGCCGATCCCCGCGCCGTCGTTCAGGCGCTCTTGGAACGGTACGAGGGGCTCGCTTTGGTTTCGCAACAGCGCAGCCAACGGGACAGAAACGTCCAGCGTGACCTCGCGGAGACGCTCCGGGAAGAACTGACCGATCGGCAACTCGAAACCGTCCAAAAGGCGTATCTAAGCGATTACTTCGAGTGGCCCCGACCGGTTTCGGGCGAGGAGATCGCCGAGTCGATGGGCATCACCCGATCGACGTTTCACCAGCATCTGCGGGCGGCCCAATCGAAAGTCCTCGGGGCGTTCCTCGAGGAGTTTCAGCCGATCACACGGTCCAACTAGTCTGGTGTGAGGTATTTACCACTAGCAGGAGAAGTATAAAATATGATTCGCGGGACGCTGTCCCCGATATCGCCCTGCAAGGTACCTGCCGGAGTGATAACTTCGTGGGGACGATGAGCCCCGAAACCTACCTGGCGGTGCATCTGGTCTTCATCCTGCCGCCGATGTTCTTGATTGCGATGCTCGCGTACGCCCGTGACAGGGCGACGTGGGGCCGGGTTCCGTTCGTCGGGGTCGTCGTCATTCTCCTCTTGGCCGTCGTGTACACGACGCCGTGGGACAATCTTCTCATCGAGCGGGGCGTCTGGTGGTACGCCGACGGCGTTACGGCGGCCACGCTCGGGGCCGTCCCGCTCGGCGAGTTCCTGTTTTTCCTTTTCCAGCCGATCCTCGTCGCGCTCTGGCTCTACAACCTCGACATACCGACCGAGGGGAGCCTCCGGCTTTCGCGCCGGACGCGCCTTGCTGGCCTCG
>UEZA01000006.1_pt1 | contig 21412 bp, 18 predicted proteins | sample 1903731 | NCBI WGS metagenome assembly UEZA01 (sample SAMEA4776353, study PRJEB27445) | saltern metagenome | biome: Hypersaline environment; feature: solar saltern; material: Pellet | place: Spain | collected 2012-08 | depth 0 m | reverse complement strand
AGGCGGACGCCGATCGCCTCCGGGATTCGTTCGAGGGACTGATCCCGCCGGAACTAGTCGCGGGTGTCGAGACCGGCGCTTGTCCGCACACCGGGATCCGGGAGGATCCGTCGATGAACATCGCCGTCATCGACGAGTTCACCGAGTCACATCCCGAACTCGACGTGGTCCTGCTCGAAAGCGGCGGGGACAACCTTGCGGCGACGTTCAATCCGGAACTGGCCGATTATTTCCTCTTCGTCATAAGCGTCGCCGAGGGCGACGACATCCCGCGCAAGCGCGGCCCCGGCGTGACACAGGCCGATCTCCTCGTCGTCAACAAGACCGACCTCGCGCCCCACGTCGATGCGGACCTCGACGTTATGCGCCGTGACGCCGAGGCGGTTCGGGGCGACGCGCCGACCTGTTTCACCGACTGCAAGGCCGAAACGGGGATCGACGAAGTCACAGAACACATCGAACGCCGAGTGTTGTTCGCATGACAGCCGTCCCCGAATCGTTTAGACGGTACGGCGAGGAGTCACTTCCACAGGCGCCGGCGTTCGGTCCTGGAAAGGACGGCGTTCTTGAGGCGACGCTCGCGCGGGAGCCGGGCGGTGAGACTAGGTTGCTTTCGGAGTACGTGAAGGTGCCGTACCACCTGACTGGGACGCTCGACAACGATCCGGCACCGGGGATGACGACGCTGTGTGTACAGGAACCGACCGGTGGCGTCGCACAGGGTGATAGACACGTCCTCGATATCGACGCCGGAGAGCGCGCCCGGGGACACGTTACGACTCAAAGCGCGACCAAGGTACACAGCATGCGGGCGAACTACGCCCACCTCGACGCGACGTTTCGGGCCGGGCCGGACGCCCACCTCGAGTACGTCCCTGGACCGACGATCCTGAACGAGCAGTCGCGCTGTCTCAACACCGTCTCCGTGGAACTCGATCCGACGGCCTCGGTTATCGTCGCGGACGTACTCGTCCCGGATGGACTCACCGGCCAGGCACCGTTCGGGTTCGATCATTACCACAGCCGACTGAACGCACGCTGTGAGGGTCGGCTCTGTTGTGCCGATACCGTCGATCTCCGACCGGCGGAACGCGACCCCCGCGACTCGGCGACGGTCGGGGAATACGGCGTCGTCGGATCGCTGTATGTGCTCTCGCCGTCAACCGATGTGGAATCGCTCTCGGAGTCGATCCACGACCGACTCGCCGAGAGGACGGCATCGCAGGCGGGCGTCTCGACGCTTCCGTACGGGACCGGTGTTACCGTTCGGGTCCTTGGAGACCGTAGTGCGGACGTGATCGAAACGGTGACGGCCGCCTTCGACGAGACGCGGCGTGGACTTCTCGGGGTCGGCGCACCGGCCGACAGGAGGTACTGATGCGGCGGATCGACGGGGTTGTCGGGAATCGCTACGATGATCCCAGTCTCGAAGAGCGGATCACAGAGCACGAACGGAACGGTACCCTCGAACGGGTCGTCATCGGGGCCGGCGAGCGGAAAAAATCCCGGCTTCGCGTCGAAACCGATGCCGGGACCGACCTCGGAATCGTCATCCAGCGGCCCGAACTCCGTCCCGGTGACGTCCTGTTCGTCGGGGAGACGGCGGCCGCCGTGATCGAGTTCGAAGAGCGGGAAGCGTACGTTATCGAACTCCCGGATCCGAACGGCGAGGCGGTCTCCGCCGCGGTCGAACTCGGTCACCGGATCGGCAACCAACACTGGGAGATCGCAATCGAGGAGAGAGCAGTCTACGTGCCGCTCGAAGTCGAAGCACGGATTCTTGAGGACGTGCTTGGACCATATCTCCCCGCCGGAGCGACGACGAGATACGAGTCGGTCGACGGCGAGCGGTTCGTCGACGGAGCGGTGCCAGAGCACGAAACACCGCCGCACGGCCACCGGGAAGGAGCCGAGAAGGACGGACACAGCCACGGGAGCGCCGACGGATACGGGCACAGACATGAGTGACGCCGCCATGCTAGCCGCGATGCGTTTTGCGGACTCGTTTCTGCCTGTCGGGACGTACACGGCCTCATACGGGGTCGAACAGTATCTCAACGAAGGACGAATTGAGGCCGTCGGGGAGCTCGGCGAACTGATCGAAGCGTATCTCCGTCGGATCGTCGGCCCCGCGGAGACTGTCGCACTGGCGAACGCCCACAGAGCAGCCGCCACGGACGACCTCGAAGGGATACTGGCCGCCGACGAACGGCTGCATGCAGCCACACTACCGGCGGAGTTCCGGAGAAGTTCGACGAAAGCGGGAAACACGCTGCTCGAACTGCTCGAGGAAACCGATCCGGCGCTGCTCGCGGATGGAGCGGCTGCCGAGTACGTTGCGGCACTCGCTGAGGACAACAGTCCCGGCGGGTACCCGATCGTTCTCGGCGTCGCCACACAGCGTTCGGGGCTCGATCGGCGAGCAGCGTGTCTCGTCGGCGCGTACTCGGTCGTCACCGAACTACTCGGGGCAGCCCAGCGGCTCGGCCGGTTCGGACACACAGCTATCCAGGCCCAGCTCGCTGAACTACTCTCGGTAGTCGAGTCAGTGTGTGCGGCGTACGAGGGAGCGGATCTTGAGTCGCTCGGGTCGTTTGCTCCGCTGGCAGAGACGATGGGAATGGCTCACGAACGGGCGGATCGGCGACTGTTCATGAGCTAGCCCGCCTTCCGTGGGAGAAACACATTCTCGTTTATGTCCATTTGTAGTAAATTTAGATGAATACATGGATTTTAATACGGCTTTTTCCTGAGTAAAGTTTTAGTTATATCCAGTGAACTGTTCGTGTGTAGCATGACATCGACGGTCTGTCTGTCATACGACTTCGACGCAGTATCGACGTGGCTCTGGTCATACGATTCGTGGGACATGCCGACACGGCACTCACGCGGCGTCTTCGGCGCCGAGAAAGGCGCGCCGCGCTTGCTCGATCTTCACGACGAACACGACATCCCTTCGACGTGGTTCGTCCCGGGGCATACGATAGACAGTTTCCCGGAGATCTGCGGCGAGATTCACGACCGTGGATACGACATCCAACACCACGGCTGGAGCCACACCGGACCGGCGACATACGACACCAAAGAGGACGAAAAAGCCGACGTCGATCGAGCGATCGAATCGATCGTCGACCTGACGGGCGAAAAGCCGACCGGCTATCGGTCGCCAGCGTGGGACTATTCGGCGGACACACTCGAGATCCTCGACGAGGTCGGCATCGAGTGGGATTCGAGCAAGATGGCCTCCGACTTCGAACCACACTGGGTGTACGGCGACTGGAGCGCCCCCGAAGACGACGCCTACGACAGGGGCGAACCGACAGACATCGTCGAATTGCCGGTCTCGTGGCAGCGGGACGACTGGCCGGCGCTGACGTTTACCTGGTCCCGGCCGCACCGAATGGGATACGTGAGCGAGGACTCGTTGTTCCGGCGGTACTACGACCAGTTCGACTGGATGCACGAACACGTCGACGACGGCGTGTTTATTCTCACGATGCATCCCCAGGTAATGGGACAGGCCCACCGCATTACCCGCCTCGAGGAGTTCGTCCAGCACATCGAGCAGAAAGACGACGTCGAGTTCAAAGAGATGGACACGGTCGCATCGGAGTTCCGGGCAAACAACTGATCGACTGTCGACGTTCGCGTCAGCACCACGTTTGACGGAAGCCACACACCGCCGAAACCGAACCGGAGTGACCGGAATGTGGACCAACTGGGCATGCGAGGTCGGTCCCGGACGACGTAGCGTAAATTACATTCATTACTTAATTTGGCGCATTATCATAGAATTCACCGTCGCCTTCCGGGAGAAATTTTAATACCTTCTGTCGAGAGCTACGGACGTATGACAGTTGACACCGTCATCGAAGGCGGGACTATCGTCACCGAGCACGGACAGTTCGATTCGGGAATCGCGATCGACGACGGCGAGATCGTCGCGGTCGCGGCGGAGTCGTCGCTCCCGGACGGAGATGAGTACGTCGACGCGTCCGGTCATCTGGTGATGCCGGGGGCAGTCGACGTTCACGTTCATGTCGACGACATGTTCTCAGAGGACACCTACGAGACCGCGACCAGCGCGGCGGCGGTCGGGGGCACCACTACTTATATCGACTTCGCCTGGCAGGCCTGGGAGGGGGAACTGAGCATCTTCGAGGAGGAAGGAAGCCTCCTCGAAGGGGTCGAACGGAAGATCCGGAAAGGCGAGGACGCGCTCGTCGATTTCTCGTTGCACGGGGCAATCACGCGCGAGGACGACGCAGTCCTCGAAGAAATTCCGGACGTCATCGACGCCGGTGTCACGTCGTTCAAAATGTTCACCGCCTACGAGCACGGCCTCGGGAACGGATTCATGAACACGGTGATCGGGGAGCTCGCAGAACACGACGCGGTGGGTGTCTTCCACACCGAGGACAGTTCCGTCTGTGACGAGCTGACCGAGCGGTTCAAAGCCGAGGGGAAGGGGGATCCGGAGTGGTATCCGGAGTCACGACCGGATTACGCCGAAGCGATGGCGGCCGAGGACGCGGTTCGAATGGCGGTCGAGGCGGGAATGAAGTATTACGGTATTCACACCTCCTGTCGTAAATCCGCCGACGTGCTCGAACAGTATCAGGACGAATACGGGGACGGGCTCGTCAGAGCCGAAACGTGTACGCACTACACGACCCTCGACGACTCGATATACGCGGAGATGGGCAACAAACCGATGATCGCACCGCCGATCCGGACGGAAGACGACATCGAGGCGATGTTCGAACACCTCACCGGCGGCGTCATAAGCGTCGTCTCGACGGATCACTGCGGCTACCTGCTCGAACAGAAGGAGGTCGAAAACTGGTGGGACAGCGCGTTCGGGGCGAACGCACTCCAGACGAGTCTCCCCGTCTTCTACGACGAGGCAGTCAATCGGCGGGGGTACGCGCCGTCGTTCGTGGTCGAAAACATGACAGCCAACCCGGCGCGGACGTTCGGCATGCCGGAGAAGGCGACGCTCGAGCCGGGCACGGACGCCGACATCGTGCTGTTTGACCCTGCGACAGAGTACACGGTCACCGACGACGACAACGTCGGGAGGGCGGAGTTCAGCATCTACGAAGGACGGACGGTCACCGGGCAACCGAAGAAAACGTTCGTTCGTGGTGAACTGGTCGCCGAGAACGGGACCGTCGTCGGCGATCCGGGGCACGGCGAGTTCGTCGAACGGGACATTCCCGAGTGGGACTGAAACGGGGAACAGCGATCGGACGAAGCCGAACGACGATCGGAAAGGCGATGCACCGACGCGTTTCGCGGTCGGTGGTCAAATCGATCAACTGACGCTGAATGGACGGGGGGAGGAGTGATATTTTGAGAACGCGATGAAGCACACATATTCCCGCTATTTCGGCGTCCACATTCTTCGGATGTATCTGTCGATAACCAGAGTGAGAAAGCAAATTAGCAGACACGCAATTTTTTTCGTGGGCGAAATTTGTTCGAACGTCTGACTGCCAGAGTAAAGTATTATATGTTCTCGTAACGGTATGCCGGACGTAATGACTGCGGCAATCAGGGTCGATTCACTCGATCTCTCTTTCAGGAACGAGACCGTTCTCCGGGACGTGAACCTGGAGGTCGACGACGGCGAGTTCTGTGTCGTCCTCGGGCCGAGTGGCTCGGGCAAGAGTATGCTCCTCAAGAGTATCGTGGGTCTCGAGACGCCGGACAGCGGTTGGGTGTTTCTCGACGGCGAAGACGCCTCGGAGCTCTCGGTGCCCGAACGGAACATCGGCTTCGTCTTCCAGGAGTTCGAGGAAACGCTGTTCCCACACAGAAGCGTCGAAGAGAACATCGCGTTCGGACTCGAGCAGTCGGATATCGACATCGACGGCGACGAGATGGACCGTCGCATCGACGACCTGCTCGAACTGCTCGCGATTTCGGACACGAAAGACGACGCGCCGCCGGAACTCAGTGGCGGCCAACAGCAACGGGTCGAACTGGCCAGACAGCTGGTCCGGCGGTGTGGCATCATGTTGCTCGACGATCCGCTGGCCGACCTCGATTACAAGCTTCAAAAGCGGATGGAAATCGAGATGCGCCGGATCCACGACGACCTCGACAGCGCTTTCCTGTACGTGACACACAACCAGGATCAGGCGCTGAAACTGGCCGACAAACTCGTCGTTTTGAACGACGGGCGGGTCGAACAGGTCGGAACACCCTCGGAGTTGTACCACGAGCCAGATTCGGCGTTCGTCGCACGTTTTATCGGTGACAGTAACGCGTTCAAGGCGACAAGCGTAGAGACGACCGCCGATCGCGTCAGGGTGGAGACGGAACTCGGGGCGCTACTGGCGACGCCGATGAACGGGATGGCGACCGATGCCGAGGGGCTCGTGACGATCCGACCGGAGCATATCGCTATTGGTAAACACGCCTCGGCGAAGGACAACACGGTCGAGGTGGCCCCGGCAGGGGAGACGTATATGGGTGAAACGACCGAGATCGCCGTGGAAATTCCCGACTCGGGGCGTCAGATGATAGTGGTCGAGCCCGGGCAGACGACGGTGCCCGAAGCGGAGACAGTGCAGATCGGCTGGGACGCGACGGACACACAGTTCTTCGAGAAATTGAGTGTAACAGAGACAGTCCGGACAGACGACCTGCTGGAGATATGACAATGGCGACCGCAAAAAAGCGCAACGACGAGCAGACGGACGGAGAGAAGGGAGACGCGATCGTCGAAGTACGCGACCTCACGAAGGTCTATCCCGATGGAACCGTCGCAGTCGAAGAGATCAGTTTCAGCATCGATCGTGGTGATTTCTGTGTGCTGATCGGACCGAGCGGCTGTGGGAAATCGACGACGCTGCATTCAATGGTCGGGAAGTTCCCGGTCACCGGCGGCACGGTAACGCTGGACGGCGAAGACATAACCGACACAGAAACACACGAGCGTGACATCGGGTTGGTGTTTCAGGACTTCCAACTGTTCCCCCATCTCGACGTCGAGGAGAACATTCGGTACGGCCTAGAGCGGCTCGATCTCCCGGCAGCGGAGGTAGAGCGCCGCGTTTCGGATCTCACCGCGACGATGCAACTCGAAGGGCTGCTCGAACGGGCCCCCGAGGAGCTATCGGCCGGACAAAAACAGCGTGTCGCGCTCGCACGAAGCCTGGTTCTCGAGCCGAAACTGCTGCTTCTCGATGAGCCTCTCGGGGATATGGACTACAAACTGCAAAAGCGGATGGAACGCGAACTGCTCCGGATCCATCGGGAGTTCGAGACGACGTTCGTCTACGTGACCCACGACCAGACGCAGGCGATGCGTCTGGCCGATCAGATCGTCGTGATGAACGACGGGAAGATCGAACAGTCCGGGACCAGCCACGAAGTGTACAACGAGCCGGCGACGGCGTTCGTCGCGACGTTCGTCGGGGACTCGGATATCTTCACAGGAACGGTCGTGGGACTCTCAGACGACGGGGCTCGGGCGCGTATCGAAACCGAGTACGGGCGGTTCCTGGCGTCGGCAGCCAACCTAGAGTCGGAGCCGGCCGAGATAGTCGGCGCGGAGATTCCGTTTTCCGTTCGGCCCCAATATATCGAACTCAGCGAGGACAAAGAAAATACGCTGAAATGTGAAATCCTCGACGTCATCAATCAGCCGGGGGCCGGGACACAGCTACTGTTGAAAGCCCACGGTGAGACGGATGTCGTCTCCGATCTCCAGGTCAAGCTGAACGAACAGGTGGACCCCGACGGCGAGACGGTTACGGTCGGCTGGGACGCGGAGGTCGCGACGATGCTCGAACGGACGAGCGTGGTTCCGGATATCGATCTGGAAAAGGACGTTCTCGGCGAGTAACCGTCGCCGGCGTTCGTTTTTTGATGAGATCGGAGCGTCCATACGTACCCAACTCCGGACGTCAAGCGTCTCTCGGGCTCGCTACGTCGGATCCGGTGGATACGAGCCGAAGTAGGGCCGCAGTTTTTCGATGTCGGTCGTCGTTTCGAGCGCGAGTGTGAGTTTGAGCCGTGCTTTGTGCGCCGGGAGGTCGTCGGCGAAGATCGCACCGTCGTGCCGCAACGTCTCGCCGCCACCCGCTCCGCCATAGACCGCCGTCGTCGAGCCGGCGTGACAACGCGACGTCACGACCACGGGAACGCCGTCGGAGACGGCCGTCGCCACCGCGTCACCGAGTGAAGCGGTCGCGTTTCCGAGACCAGTTCCTTCCAGGACGATGCCGTCAGTGCCGGATTCGATCGCTTCCCGGATCGGGGCCTCCGGAACGCCGGTACCGCTTTTCACCATCCGGACACTGTGTGTCGGGACTGTATGGGGGAGATCGACGCTGTAACTCTCCGGAGAGCGATAGACTCGGAGTCCGTTCCGCGTCGTTATCGCGAGGGGGCCCTTGCCCGGCGAGTCGAACGTTCCCAGACTGGCTGTGTGGGTCTTCGTTACGTCCCGAGCCGAATGCAGTTGTTCGTCAAACGCGACGTATGCCGCGCCGATTCCGTGGAGGCGTTCGTCAGCTGCCGCCCGGACGGCCGTGAGCAGGTTCGAGGGACCATCGGGGCTCGTTTCATCCGGTCGCCGCTGGGCACCGGTGAAGACGATCGGCACGTCACCGTCGAACGTCAGATCCGTGGCGTATGCGGATTCTTCCATCGTGTCCGTGCCGTGAGTGACGACGACGCCGTCCACCTCGTCGGCGGCAGCCAGGGCAGCGTCGCCGATCCGGACGATCGTCTCCCAGTCCATATCGAAACTCGAGATCCGGGCGATCTCATCGACGGTAACGTCAGCGTATGTGTCGAGCCCGGGAACCGAGGCGATCAGTTCCTCACCCCGTGTCGTCGGCGAAGCTCCCCCGTCATCGCCCGTACTTGCGATCGTTCCACCGGTCGTGAGTATCTTTATGTTTGCAGTCATACTGGAAAACGGATTCGAGTCGCTCGTTCCGGCGGGCCGTCAAGACCGGCTGATGCCTCTGAGGACGAGCCAGCTGGCGAATACGAGCAAAAGCGTCGAGACGATGGTGGTCACGCTACCGAGCGCGAACATCTCCGGCGTCGCCCTGTCGGCGGAGGCGACGGAGAACACCTCGATCGGCATCGTGTTGTCCTGTCCTACCAACAGGAGACCGCGTTCGGCCTCGTTGTACGAGAGTGTGAACGCGAAGACAGCCGCACCGAGCACTGTCGGAAGGATCTGCGGGAGAACCACTTTACGGTAGGTGGTGAGCGTGCCGGCACCCATCACCCGGGCCGCCTTTTCGTTTTCTCGGAGGTTGGGCGGAAACCCAGCAAGGATGATAATCACGGCGAACGGGAGCGTCCAGACGACGTGGACCGGGACCGCAAGCCACAGACTGCGGGAGAGATCCAGAATCTCTGTCAAAAACAGCCGAGCACCGATTCCGTAAGTAACCCCGGGCGTGATGATACCGAGGACGATCAGATAGAGAAGTCCGCGCTGACCACGGAAATTATACCGGTATGCGAGCCCTGCAGCGGTTCCCAGGACAGTCGTTATCAGAGTAACCACGAGCGCCAGTTGGATCGAGCGCGTGATCGCAGCGGCCATCGACTGGTTTGCGAACAGTTCGCCGTAGGCAGCCATGGTGAAGCCGGCGAAAGGGGCCGTGATACCGCCTTCGTTGAACGAGAACACGATGACGGAGAGTATCGGCGCGTAGATGTACACCGCGGCGAACACGAAGTACACGATCAGAAGGCGTTTCAGGGTGAACAGGTCAGTCAGTGTCGACGAAGCCGAGTCGGCCGTCGATTGCTGCGTTGCCATCGTGCTGATTAGACAACCGAACAATCTAAAACGTTATGGTGAGACGTTTCGACACTGATATACGATTCTGAAGTTATAATAAGAATCTATATCCGGTTAAAGGTATGATAAAATCAGTTCTATCCAATGGGTTATATGCACCGGCCGGGAAACAGCCCGTATGTCATTACAGGAGGGGACCGCTGCCGAGGGCGACATCAGCTTCCCGGAGGCAAATATATCCGCAGTACAGCAACTGGCCGGGGCGCTGGCGACGACATACGGCCCAGTGTCGATGGACAAACTGGTCGTAACCGAACTCTCAACCGCCGAGACGCCGGATCCGAAACAGGTCGCGATCGACGACTACATCGTTTCAAACGACGGGGGGACCATTCTTCAGGAAATGCCGCTCGATCACCCGATCGCCCCGCTCGTCGAGGGACTGATCGGCCCGGAACGGCCGGGCGGGACCGACATCGAGGGACAGGACATCCCCGACGGCGTCGTCGGGACGGTGGTTTTGACCGCTGCGCTGTTGGAGGAGGCGATCGATCTCATCGACCAGGGGATCCATCCGACAGATATCGTTACCGGGTACCGAGAGGGGCTGTCGATCGCACTCGAAACGCTGTCGGAGACCTCACGTCGCTGCTCCAAAACAGAGCGACCCAGGGAGATAGAACGCGGTCTCGCGAGGACAGCGATGACCGGCAACGACGTCGGCGGGAACCGCGATACGTGGGCAGAGCTCGCCGTCGATGCGGTCGATCAGGTCGGGATGCCGAACCAGTACACGCTCGCGGTTCGACGGATCCAGTATGGATCACTCGACGATTCGAAACTCATCGAGGGGACACTGCTCGACAGGAACCGGATCGCCCGGAAGTACATGCCGAGCGCCGCCGACAACGCGTCAGTGCTCGTGATCGGCGGCTACGAACGGGACACGGCGAGTGATGGGCACAGTGGCGGGCTTCGCGATCCGGATCTCCAGCTCGACGCGACTCTCGATGTCGACTCGCCGGACGATATCGAAGCGTTCGACGAACTGTACGCGGCTCGGCGCGAGGAGATCGTCGGTTCGATCGTCAGCGCGGGCGTCGATGTCGTCGTCACACGCCTGGGGATCACCAACGAGTTCCTGGAGCTTCTCGGTCACCACGGGGTCATCGGGATCAGGGGCGTCAACAGGCTGAAACTTCGGCAACTCGCACGCGCGACCGGCGCGACGATCGTCATGGATTCGAACGATATCCGGCCCGAGCAACTCGGGAAGGCGGGACGCGTCGAAGAACGCCGTATCGAACGCCGGCGAAATCGTCGAAAACACCGCAAGGTCGTCGCCTTCGAACGATGTCCCGACCCGGGATCGGTCACCGTACAACTCTCCGGTGCCCTCGGTGAAGTCGGTGAGGAGGCGACACGACAGATCCGCAAAGCGGCCGCCGCGGTCGCGATCGCCCGTGGCGAGGCGGACTGGAGCCCCGGATTCGTCCCGGGTGGTGGGGCAATCGATGCGGCAATCGCCCGCGGGGCTCGCAAGGCCGCACCGAATTACGGTAGCCGGGCCCAACTCGCGGTTGAAGCGTTCGCCGATGCGGCCGAAACGATCGTTCACGCGCTGGCCACGAACGCCGGGGCAGATCCGCTAACGACAGTCGCAGACGTTCGTGCCGGTGCTGACAGGTGGGGAGCCGATACAGGGTTTCTCCTTCCCGGGAGAACGGTAGGGGATGCATTCGACGCGCGGGTCGTCGAGCCGACGGATCGTCGGCGAAACGCGTACCTCACAGCCGTTCAGGTCGCCGCGCTCGTGTTGCGGATCGACGACGCGCTCGATGCGGAGTTCTCTCAGGATCCGATCGAACCGGAAGAGACGAACTACCCCAAACGGAAACAGCGGCAGTTCGATCACATGGAAAACGAATGAACGCACCCGTCGCTGTGGCCGTTGTGCGGTAGCCCGCCGCGATATCGACCGGTACCGAGGGCACGTTCGTACTCGAGGTTTGCTACGTCGAGCACCGGCGGCAGCGCCCTGGGGGTCACTATCGCGACAGGCTGCAGTGTCGTCGGGGCGATAGTCGGTGACCGTTTCGTAGTAGCGGAGCTATCTGGTTCGTCCCGAACCGCGGGAGTTCTCACGTGGCCCGCCTATCCCTGGGCGATATCGGTGATGTCGACGAAGCGGAACAGAGCGAACACGAACCCGAAAATGACGACGAGCAGCGCGATCGACATCGCCGCCGCGTTGGGGTAGTGAAGCCCGCGCTGGACTTCCTCGTAGACGAGCATCGTAACCGTCCGCTCGCCGCCGCTGAGGAACTGTGGGATAGTCAGGTTGCCGACCGCGAGGACGAACGTAAAGAGACAGCCGATGGCGACACCCGGGAGACTCAGAGGGAGTGTGACGTTTCTGAACGTCTCGATCGGTCCCCCACGGAGCGTGCTCGACGCATCGAGGAGATCCTCGTCGATCTGTGCGAGCGAGATGTAGATCGGCGAGGCCATGAACACCAGAAAGTTCTGCAGATAGCCGAGCACCTGCGAGAACGGGGTGAAAAGCAGCCAATCGATCGGCTGGGAGGTGAGTCCGAGCGAGATCAGCGTGTAGTTGATCGCGCCGGACGCACCGAGGATCGGAAACCAGCCGAGCGTTCGGATGAGTTCGGACGTCCAAAAGGGGATGACGAGGAACAAGAGCAGGATAATACCCATGATCTCGCCGGTGTAAAACCGGAGGAAGTACGCGAGGGGGTAGCCGAAGACGAGCGTGATGGCCGTCACACCGAGCCCGACGACGAGCGTCCGGGCAAACACCCTGAGCACGGTGTCCGAAAAGACCGTCTCAGTCCACGGGTCCAGCGTGAACTCGAAGACGACGTTGAAGTTGGAATAGCTCATGAACCCGTAGACGAAGACGGCGAACAAGGGAACGATCAGGAAAACGAAGAACCAGACGACGGTCGGCACCGACAACAGGTGGGCTTCCCGTAGCCCGAGCCCGTTCCCGCCCGAAAAGAGGTCGGTGATGGTTGATTGCGTTTCTTCTCGCTCTGTTTCGGAACTCATTCAGGCGTAACGTATCGTCGGGTAATTATATATTTTACGACGATACGTTAAAATCAACTTTTACTCGAATAAAGCATAGTATTGAGTTGATAACTGTATGTTCATTTGTCTTCTAACAGTAGAATAACACGAGCTGTGGTAACTGATCCTGTCGGGGCGACCACGCTATCGATCGAAGCCACGACGGGATCGCCGGTTCGAGAGAGCCGTCAGGCGCCGAGGAAGTCCCGCCATCGGTCGGTCATGTAATCCGCTTCGTCGGGCCAGATCTGGAAGAAGCCGGTTCGATCGAAACGCTCCTCGATCGGGCCACTGTTGCGGACGCTTCCGTCGGGATCCGGTTCGCCCTCTTCGTCCGCCCACTCGTATTCCTGTGGATCGAACATGGCCGGATCGTCGACCGGTTCGTACGTCGCCTCGCCCCGGTACGCCCAGTCGTAGTATTCCGGCCCCATTCCCTCGCCGGTCTCGTCCGAACCGTCACGAACGAGTTCCTCGTTTTCGTAGTGCGGCGTCGAGTAGCCGTACCCCTGGATGAAACTCGGGAAGTGCGCACCGTAGTGGGCGTCGATGAGATTGTGGACCGTCTCGAGGTTCCCCCGGTTTGATGCGCCGGGGGAGGTCGGAACGATGCCGCCGTACCAAAAGCGGTATCCCTGAACGCCGTCGTCCATCGTGGCGTAAATACAGGGAGCACCGTCGCGTCGGACGTCCATGGCAGCCGGCTGCCAGATATCGCCCAGAACCGCTTCTTCACCCGACATGACCCCGACGGACTCGCCGTAGGCTGCCCAGGTCGTCCGGAACTGTCCGGCTTCCGACTGCTCGATGAGGAAGTCGATAGCCGCGTCCATCTGGTCTTGGGTCGGGTTGTTGAGCGATCCGATCTCGGCGTCGAGTTGGTCGGTGTCGAGCAGGTGCATCATCACCTCGGGGATGGTGATAGCAGCTGTTTCGCCGACGATGGTCTCGCCCTGGTACTGGTCGTCGAAGAGGGCACTCCAGAGGGAAACGTCGTCCACGAAGCCAGGGTTGTACCCGATGGCGTCGAAATTATAGACGTGTGGCGGGAACTTGAGTTCGGTCCGTTCTTCGTCCTCCCACAGCTGTTGGCTGAGCGTTTCGGCCTGCTGGCCGAGATGCGAAAGTCGCTCGCTGGGGTTGAGAAGCGCATCGGTGATCGTGTCTTCCTGCCAGTTGTCGAGGTCGTCGAGCGAGACGGACTCGGTCACGTCGTTGTCGATCGTCAAAGCACCGCTGCCGGCCGTATCGACCGAAACGACGTCGATCGTCTCGTTTTCGCCGCCGAGGATGCGCTGTTGGACCGTGGGGATCGTCGCGCTCGTGATATTGATTTCTCGTCCGGTGACGTCCTGGACCATCTGGCCTTGTTCTTCGTACGCCGACCAAGCCGGACCGATCCACTCGACGGGGCTTTCAGCGTCGCCACCGTCGCCGCCGTTTCCATTGCCGTTGCCACCGTTACCGTTGCCGTTGCCGCCATTACCGTTGCCGCCGTTACCATTGCTGTTGCATCCTGCGAGCATCGCGGTCGCCGATGCGCCGGATGCGTACTTTACGAAGTTTCGTCTGCTTATATCCGCCATACAGTTCCCGGTTACGGCCGCACTACTTATCCTTTGCTCATTTAGCAATATTTACTCGGAGAATGTCCAGTAATTTCTGAGATAGTATCTTTAGATCACAGTTATTTACGTAAAATTGTTCAGTTTTTGTTTTCGATCGTGCGGATCGATCAGTGCATCGCGTCGCCGCCGTCCGGTGAGAGCGTCTGTCCGGTGTAGTACTCACCACCCTCGCCCGCGAGAAAGACGGCAGTCGGGACGACATCATCCACCGTCCCGAGTCGTTCCATGGGGAGTTCCGACTCCTTTTCGCGTCGCCACTCCGCAGTGATGTCGGAGAGCAGATCGGTCTCGATCGGTCCGGGGGCGATCGCATTGACAGTGACTGTCGGAGAAACTTCCCGTGCTAATGCCCGTGTCATCGCGATGACACCGCCCTTCGCAGCCGAGTAATGAACGAGCTCTTGACCACCCTTGAGCCCCAGTTGGGACGCCACGTTGATGATGCGACCCGATCCTTGTTCGAGCATCCCGGGGAGGACGAATCGCGTCACGAGAAAGACCCCACGCAGATCAACAGCCATCGTTTCGTCCCACGTCTCGACCGACATCTCGGCGAGTGTCGACTGTGTGAGGATCCCCGCGTTGTTTACGAGCACGTCGACGGGACCCGCCTTCGATTCGAACGCCGAGATCATTTGGCGAACGTCCGTCTCGTCGCTGACGTCCGCCTGGAGTGTGAACGCCTCGCCGCCGCCGTTTCGGATTGCAGCAACGACGTCGCGTGCGTTGGACTCGTCCTCATCGGGCGGGTAGTTGACTGCGACCGTCGCACCCGCCCCGGCCAGTCCTTCCGCGATACCGCGCCCGATGCCTTTGCTTGCGCCCGTCACGAGTGCCGATTTGGCCCCGAGAGTAGACATACAGCAACGATTTTCGACAGAAACCTAAACCTTTTGCAGATTAGACGCCGATTAGAACAAATTTTCGATCGGTGGCGGCGGTTTGCCGACCCGAGTTGATCTCCCGAGTCAGCTGTCAGTCGTCCTCACACAGATCCCCGGTGATCAAAGCCCGTTCCCGCCCCGCTCTCAGGGCTCCGCTTTGGCCTCGGCAAGCACGTCGATGACGTCTTCCATATTGTCAGTCAGTGGATAGACGACGGGTTCGGTACAGCCGGCCGCGCAGTAGTCTCTGATCCGCCCGACGACATCGTCTCTGGTCCCTGCGGCCACAATGTTGGTCACGACGTCGTCGGAAACGTGCTGTGACGCGCGCTCTATGTCTTCGGCGGTGGCTGGCCAGCCGCCGAGAGATTCTTTGACTAGTTCGGCCTGCTCGGGATCGATCCCGCTCGCTTTCGTGATGTGGGGCTGTTGGCCGATATACTGGGTGGCCAGTCCCCGAGCTTCGTCGATCGCTTTGTCAGCGTCTTCATCCATCGCGACCGCGATCAACTGTGGCCGATCGACGTCCGTCATCGCTCCGTCCTGTTTTTCGACGCCCTCTTTGAGTTTTTCGAGGCCCTTGAGGTTGTGCTCCGGAGGGATCAGGTAGTTCATGAATATCCCGCCGGCGACGCCCTTTCCGACCAGTTCGCCCGTGAGCTTGTGCATCGTTTCGCCGGTCGCCCCGACGTAGATGGGGACGTCCCGCGGTTCGGGGTCTGATCGAACGAGATCGAGCTCGATATCGTCGACCTGCAGTGTTTCGCCCTCGTAGGTGACGTTTTCGAGTTCGAGCAGTCGGTTGGTGACCGTGCAGTACTCCCACATTCGTCGGAGTGGGTTTTCCCGGTCGATCCCGACCTTCGAGGCAAGGGGGTCCCACCAGGCACCGATTCCCAATTTCATCCGACCGCCGGAGAGCTCGTGTAGCGTCGAGAACGTCTGGGCCATGAGCGCGACGTTACGCGTATAACAGTTCGTCACCCCCGGCGAGATGTCGATCTCGTCGGTCACCTGTGTGTAGGCGCCCATCACTGTCATCGCATCGCGGACGAGCCTAGACTCGCCCTGCCAGACGGAGTCGAGGCCGGCCTCTTCGGCGTACTGTGCGTAGTGGAGTTCGTCCTCGATGCGTGGCTTCTCCCAGTTCCAGATACCCGCTCGGGTGAACTCTCGATCGAACGTCGCGTTCATTGTTCGTCCCCCGTTGCGAGGTTCAGCGCGGCGTTAGCAAGCGTGTTGGCGGCCGTATAGCAGTCGTCCCAGCTCGTGTACTCCGATTCGTTGTGGCTCTTGCCGTCTTCGGACACCGAAAACACCATCGACGTGTCCATCTCCTTTGCCACGTGGACGGCGTCGTGGCCCGCGCCGCTGACGATCTCCATGCTGTCGTAACCGCAGTCGTCGGCGGCTTTCTGGACGGCATCGATACACTGTTCGGAGAACTGGACTGGGTCTGTCCAGTGGCGGTCGGTGTATTCCCACTCGACACCTTCCCGGTTCGCGGCGTATTCGGCCTCCTCGAGGACGCGTTCGCGAGCCTCCTCGATAACTGCTTTTTCCGGGTCGCGGAAGCCCCAGGTGAACGTCACTTCCTCGGGGATGATGTTGATCGAGTTCGGTTTGGCGTCGATATAGCCGGTCGTCCCGACGGTACGCTCGCCCAGGGTATCCGGGATCCGACGGACCTGTGTGATGACGTCCGCCGCCGCGACCAGCGCGTCCTGTCGGTAGTGCATCGGCGTCGGCCCGGAGTGATCAGCCTCGCCGGTGAACGTGATTGCCCCCCAGCTAAACCCGACCACACCGGTCACGACGCCGACTTGCTTGTCGTTCTCTTCGAGGTACGGCCCCTGCTCGATGTGGAGTTCGAGCCCGGCCTCGTAGTCCCGCTGTGGCGTGGCCGGTGTGTCACCCTTGTATCCGATCCGTTCGAGTTCGGCTTCCAGGACGTTGCCGTCCTCGTCGGTCTTGGCGTACTCCTCGGCGAGATCGTGATCGCCCGCCCACACGCCCGATCCCTGCATCGCCGGCTGGAAGCGTGATCCCTCTTCGTTGGTCCAGTTGACGATCTCGATGGGATGTTTCGTCTCGATCCCCTCGTCGTTCAGCGTCCGAACGAGTTCGAGGGCGGAGATCGTGCCGAGTTGGCCGTCGTAGATCCCTCCGTAGGGCTGGGAATCGAGGTGAGAACCGACGAGGATCGTCCCCGCATCCGGATCCGTTCCCTCGCGATAGCCGAACATGTTTCCGAACTCGTCGATCGTGATATCGAGTCCCTCCGCCTCCATCTGTTCTAAGAACCAATCGCGTATCTCTTTGTCCGCCTCAGAGAGCGTTAAGCGATGGAGACCGCCGTTTTCCGTGGCGCCGACCTCCGCCTGGTATTTCATCGTCTCAACGAACCGGTCTCGATCCAGTTCAAACGCCATACCGAACGCATTATCCGGAGATATAATAAATGGTCGGTCGACTTTTGGCCTATTCTCTAATCGATTGGTCGTATTGATTCGGAAATCTGTTTTGAATCAACGTCAAAAACCGCCGTGGCCGGGCAGTTGTCAGGCGACGTCAATCGAGGCCGAATCAGATACACGTTTCAGATGAATCAAGGCAGCAGACCGGGTATCGATAACAGTGTTATTTGTGTTATTGATTGTATAAAGAATATGGATCCATACGTAGTATTATAATACAATTCAGACCAGATGCGTTTCTCAAACAGACTTTTGGTTCGATTTTATCAAACTATTAACCGAGAAAGTAGAACAAATAAACTGAAATTAATGCAACACAGGGATCAGACCCGAATCGGGAGACTCGGAGAACCAAAGAATCGCAACACCCAGAGTCGATCGGTGTTCGATTCGCCTCTCCGTGTTCGTAATCACGAATCTAGGGATCCATACGTCCCGAGATCACGACGGTAAAGCGGCACACACAGCGGGAAGGTGTACAGAACAATACGCCGTGGTAGCCCTAATACGAGATCGGTTGTATTGATCAAACGGCTAGTATGTTTTTGTTTATTTCAATCAGCACGTAGTTTCGTTCGGTATCTGAAAGTTCGTTATCAGCCTTCTCTACTCATGTATTTCGACCGGGTCTTTCAGAGCACCTCCAGTGGTTTCAATTCACTTATACTGCTTCGACCAAACGTACAACGCATAATTAGTAAGATAAGATTTATATATCGATTATACATAAATTTTATTTTACCTTTAGATACGGTCGCCGGCGTCTGTAGGTGAGGCTGTCGACGACATGAAAGGTAGACTGTGCTAGGCGTCATCAATGGGCGATTCGTACGACTCGAAGGCATCGAGTAACGCCTCCGAGTCAGACTCAGCTAACAACAGCGACCGCTGTTCGGGACTCACAAACCCTTGCGATTCGGCGTGATCGAAATGCGTCACAAGCCCGTCGTAGTAGCCCGCAACGTTCAACAGCCCGCAAGGGTTCGAGTGGAAACCGTGCTTCGCTCGACCGAGTACGTCGAACAGCTCTTCGTGGGTTCCGATCCCGCCCGGGAACGCGACGAATCCGTCAGCGTGTTCGACCATCTCGTCTTTGCGTTCGGGTTTGGTGGCCGTAGTCACGAGCGTTGTCAGCCCCTGATGAGGCTGCTCCCGTTGTAGTATTGATTCCGGGATGATCCCGGTGACGTCGCCGCCCGCCGCGAGTACCGCATCGGCAAGCGAGCCCATCGCACCGCCCTGTCCGCCCCCGTACACCAGTCCGATATCTCTCGCACAGAGCGCGGCCGCAAATTCCTCTATCGCCGTGTCGTAAGCCGACTCGTCGCTGTTACCGGAGCCACAGAACACACAGATACGGTCCATACGATCCATATCGGCGAGGCGAAACTAATACTATCGACTAGAGCGGCGGGATGACTTCCGTACCGACGTCTCATCGCGGACGAAGCGATACCGCCGGATACGAGCAAAGATGCGTCCCGTCGCGTCAGCCGAACCGAAGTCGGCCCGGAAATCGGGTGACCGCTTCCGATCAGTTCCCGCTCTCGTCTTCGAAGAACTGGGCGCGATACTGCGTTGCGAGCTCCATGTCGAACTGATCCAGGGTGATGATGTCTTCCTCACTGTACGCCTCGAACTCCTCGGTGAAGGTTACGGCGTCGGCCCGGTCGCCGAACGGCGTCGGGTTCATTTTCATGACATCGTCAACGTGGTCAGCGTTGCTCACTCGGACGAAGTACGCCTCGGACGCATCGATCAGTTCGCCGGTCTCGTAGCCGGTCACCCAGACCGGTCCGATCGGCGAGTCGGGAGCGTCAAACCGCTCGGGGTCGACGTAGTACGCCGCCATGCAGCCGGACGAGCAGAAATACGCCCGTGACTCGTCCTCGTGGGCGAGTTGGGCGTTCCAGTCCGGGTATTCAGCAGCGATCATCTTACAGACGGCACACTCCCCGTCCTCCGGGAATTCCGTCGGTTCGCTCAACGGTCGTGTCTCTTCGTCCGTATCGCCTCCGTCCGTCTCGTCCCCTCCGGTTGCGTCCCCCTCAGTATCATCCTCGCCGTCGGCTGCCCCGTTTCCGTCGCCGCCAACACATCCGGCGAGGGCCAGCACGGCTCCGGAACCGAGCGTTTCGAGCACCGTTCGCCTGTCAGCGCGCAAGCCTTCGGCAGTCATACATCAGACTGTTGTGCTGTCAGCGTTATATCGCGTCTGGTGCAATAGACGAACGTTCGGGAGACACCCGGAGCCGGACGGCACGAAACCGAAGCCAAAAGGCGGAGACGGCGGGATGTTTTCTGAAACCAGTAGCTATTTACTGTTTCTCGGTGAGGTTTTCGAAGTATACAATGAGTCTGGTGATACAGTTACTGGTCAACGGGCTACTGCTGGGGTCAGTTTTAGCCCTCGCTGCCCTGGGTCTATCGCTCATCTTCGGGGTGATGGACGTCGTGAACTTCGCTCACGGCACGTTCGTCATGCTCGCCATGTATGCGGGGTACGTCCTCTGGACCGTCGCCGGAATCGATCCCTTTCTCTCGGTTCTCATCGTCGCCCCCGTGTTCTTCGTCTTCGGCGTCGTGACCGAACGGCTGGTGATCGCACCGATCATCGATCGGCCGATGTTCGCACAGGTGTTCTCGACGCTCGGACTGCTCTGGATCCTGCAGTTCTTCGCGCAGTTCGTGTTCGGCCCCGAGACCCGAAGCTTCAACGCCGGGTACGGTGGACTGGCCTTCGCCGGGATCAGAGTAGAGGAGGTCCGACTGTATGGATTCATCATCACGATCGTCGTGACCGGCCTCCTCTATCTGTTCCTCCAGCGGACGAAGATCGGCCTGGGGATCCGCGCGACGGCTCAGTCCGATACGCTCGCACAGCCGTTCGGCATCAACGTCGACCGGATCTACATGCTGACGTTCGGACTGGGCATCGCCCTCGTCGGGGTCGCCGGGAGCGTTCTCATGAGCATCCAGCCTGTTCGGCCGACGGTCGGGAACTGGTACGTGCTCACCTCCTTCGTGATCGTCACGCTGGGCGGGCTCGGACGGATCTGGGGCGTCCTCTTCGCCGGGTTCTTCATCGGAATTTTGGACTCGTTCATCAGTTTCTATCTCTCGTCGCCGCTTGCACCCCCGATCTATTTCGCGATCTTCATCGTCGTTCTGGTGCTCCGGGCTGAAGGCGTGACCGACGAACTGAAATACCAGTACGAGCAGTTCAGCCAACAGATCCTGGCGGGAGGTGGCGGCCGATGAGCACCAACACGCCCGTCCGCGTACTCAACCTCCTCGGGCAGCCCCGAGTCTACATGTCGCTGGCCATCGTGGCGGTGGCCGCGTTCGCGCCGATGCTGGTCTCCTCGAGCATCCAGCGCATGCTGGTCCTGACGTTCATCATCGGCACCGGCGCGATCGCCTGGAACGTCATCGGCGGCTACGGCGGGCAGTTCTCTCTCGGGAACGGCGTGTTCTTCGGGGCCTCGGCGTACGTACTGGCGATCCTCCTGATCAACTTCGAGCAGGGACTCGCCGTCGCGCTTC
>UEZA01000003.1_pt1 | contig 23902 bp, 23 predicted proteins | sample 1903731 | NCBI WGS metagenome assembly UEZA01 (sample SAMEA4776353, study PRJEB27445) | saltern metagenome | biome: Hypersaline environment; feature: solar saltern; material: Pellet | place: Spain | collected 2012-08 | depth 0 m | reverse complement strand
GGATACGGCCTCGACACGCTGGCGGAGGGCGTCTCGATGGTGCACGAGACGTTCGACGGACGCACCCCGGTCAGCGACGACGAAGACCCCGACGAGAAGACCAAGACGCTGGTAGGCGAACTGCAGGACCTGCTCGATTCTTCGGAACTGTCGATGCACAACGCGATTACCCGGATGCGACTCGTCTCGACGACAATGCTCGCGGACGCCGTGACTGCACTCTTAGAAGACGACGACGCACTCGCGGCCGACGTCGTCCAGCGCGACGACGACGTCGATCGCCTGTGGTCGATGGTCTCACGCGTCTTCCGGTCGGTACTCCGCGATCCCTCGGCCGCGGCCTCGATCGGTCTCGACCGCGAGACGTGTTTCGACTATCACTCCAGCGCCAGACAGCTGGAGCGGGTCGCCGACCACGCCGCCAAGATCGCTACGCACGCCCAGACGCTTGGCGCACCGCCGGACGACGCCGCCGAGGCGCTCGAAGCGCTCCACGATGAGGCGACGGAAGTGATCGAGATGGGCATGGACGCGCTCTTAGAGGAAGAATCAGACCGAGCGACCCGACTCGCGAACGACGCCAGACAGCGCCTTACCCGGATCGACGAACTGGCTCGCGCGGTCGACGATCGGACCCGCGGACTGGAACCACAACAGGCACAATCGATCGGACTGATCGTCGATTCGCTCTCCCGGAGCGCGGACTACGGCGGCAACGTCGCCGAAACGGCACTTCAGAACGCCGCCCCGAAGCCCTGACTGAGACCGGTTCCCGGTTCACCGCAGCAGTTCTTCGGCAACAGTATCGGCGTCGAGTAGCGCCGGATCGACGATGTGGCCGGCCTGACCGCTGACGAACTCCGGTACCGAGTCGTGGGTATAGAAAACGATCCGGAGGTCGGGGTTACAATCAAGCGCGACAGTTACGGCGGTCGCAAGCCCCGCGTCGGTCACGATGAGTATCTCCGCGTCCTCGATGCCCGCCGCTTCGAGTTCGTGGCGATTCGCCGTGCCTTCGGCGTATCGCACCGTCGCACCCTGTCGTTCGAGCGCTTCCCCCAGTCCGTCGGGATCGCCGCCGGCGATGACGACGTCACTCATATTCGATCGTTGCCGGCGGTTTGTGTGTCACGTCGTAGACGACGCGGGCGACGTTTTCGTTTTCCCCCGTGATCCGCGATTGGATCCGCTGAAGCGTCTCCCAGTCGATTTCCTGTGCCCTGGCGGTCATCCCGTCACGGGATTCGACTGAGCGAACCGAAACCACCCATCCGTGGACTCGGTTATCGCCCTTGACACCGGTGGCTTTTCCGAGGACCGCCGCGAGCGCCTGCCAGGGTTCGTGTTCTTCGAGTTCCTCTTCGACGACGTGATTGGCCTCGCGGGCGACCGCGAGTTTCTCTTCGGTGACCTCGCCGAGCACGCGGATCGCCAGCCCGGGGCCGGGGAACGGCATCCGTTCCGAGACGATCTCCTCGAGATCTAGCGCCCGTGCGACTTCCCGGACCTCGTCCTTGTAGAGGTCTCGCATCGGCTCGACGATCCCCTCGAAATCGACAACCTCCGGTAGTCCACCGACGTTGTGGTGGGATTTGATCGTTCCTTCGCTTTCGATGCGGTCGGGGTAGATCGTCCCCTGGACGAGGTAGTCCGCGTCGACCTCGCGGGCGACGGTCTCAAACTCCCGAATGAAACCCTCGCCGATAGCGTGGCGTTTCTCCTCGGGATCGGTGATCCCCGAGAGCGCATCGAGGAACCGATCGCGGGCGTCGATGATCCGGAGACTGTCCATGTACGCGAACGTTTCGCGAATCTGTTCAGTCTCGCCCTTCCGCATCAGTCCGGTGTCGACGTACACCGGCGTGAGTTGATCGCCGACGGCCTCGTAAGCCAGCGCCGCCGCCGTCGAGGAGTCAACGCCGCCGGAGAGCGCGATGACGGCGTTGGCGTCGCCGATCGCGTCCCCGATCTCTTCGATCTTCTCGTCGATGAACGACTCGGCGTCCACCATCAGGCAGTCACCTCCTCGGGGTCGGTCGATCCGGTTTCGAGGATCGTCTCGACGAGCCTGACGAACGGCGGCGACGCCCGCCCCGGTCGCGAACGGAACTCGGGATGGAACTGCGTCCCGAAAAAGAACGGGTGATCCGGTAACTCAAGGATCTCCATGCGGTTTTCCGCTCGTCCGGAAAACACCATCCCGGCCGCTTCGAGTCGGTCGATGTACTCGGGATTGACCTCGTAACGATGCCGGTGCCGCTCGGTACAACTGGTATCGTCGTAGACGTCGTGAGCGACTGTTCCGGGGTCGATCTCCGTCTCGTGAGCGCCGAGTCGCATCGTCCCGCCCATGTCGTCGATTTCGTACTGTTCCGGGAGGATATCAATGACCGGATGTGGCGTTCCCTCCTCCATCTCGGCCGAATGGGCCCCCTCAAGTCCGCAGATGTTCCGGGCAAACTCGACGACGGCCATCTGGAACCCGAGACAGAGCCCCAGGAAGGGGACGTGGTTCTCGCGGGCGTACCGGACGGCATCGATCTTCCCCTCGGTCCCCCGAGCCCCGAATCCGCCGGGGACGATAATCCCGTCGGCGCGTTCGATCCGTTCCTCGTGGCCGTCGTCCATCTCGTCGGCGTCGACCCACAGGACGTTGATGTCGGTGTTCGTCTCGAAGCCCGCGTGTTTCAGCGACTCGTGGATCGAGAGGTAGGCGTCTTCGAGAGCGTATTTGCCGACGAGTGCGACGTCGATCTCCTCGGTCGTGTCCTGAGTGACGATTTCCCGCCATTCGTTTTCGCGTTTCTCTTTGGGGATGGCTTCATCCGAGAGGCCCAGTTCCGACATGACGTACTCGTCGAGTCCCTCGTCTTCGACCATGAGCGGAACGTGATAGATGTCCTCGACGTCGGGGTTCGAAAAGACAGCGTCGACGGGGACATCACAGAACAGGGCGATCTTCTCTTTGGTCTGCTCTTCGAGTCGGTCGTCACAGCGCCCGACGAGAATATCGGGCTGGAGACCGATCGATCGGAGTTCCTTGACGGAGTGTTGGGTCGGCTTCGTCTTCTGTTCGCCGTTCTTCGAGTACGGGACGAGGGTGACGTGAGTAAAGAGAATATCCTCGTCGTCCTCCTCGTGGGCGAACTGTCTGAGCGCTTCGAGATACGGCATCCCCTCGATGTCGCCGACCGTTCCCCCGACTTCGATGAGACAGACGTCGTGACCCTCGGCGGCTTCCCTGATCCGACGCTTGATGTCGTCGGTGATGTGGGGGATGATCTGGACAGTCTTCCCGAGGTAATCGCCCGCCCGCTCGTTCTCGATGACGTGGCGGTAGGTCTTGCCCGTCGTGATGTTGTGATCGAATGTCATGTCGATATCGAGGAACCGCTCGTAGTTCCCGAGATCGAGATCGACCTCTCCGCCGTCCTTCAGGACGTAGACTTCCCCGTGCTGGTAGGGATTCATCGTACCCGCGTCGACATTGAGATACGGATCGATCTTGACCGCGGTCACGTCGAACCCGGCGTTTGCGAGCAACCGACCGGTGCTCGCGGCTGTGATCCCCTTCCCCAGTCCGGACATCACACCGCCGGTTACGAAAACGAATTTGTTCCCCAATGTGGGGTCGTACTCAGTAAGTTCCGTCGGCATACTGACGGTGCGCGAGCATTCAACTAAATCGTTTCGACCGCCCACCCGGTGCGTGATGTGGTGACTCCCGAACCACCGCTTGACCGGAGAGCCAACCGTATCGATCGGTTTGTGGAACCGACAGATCAACCGCCGACGGCGGGAGTAACAGACAACACCGGGGACGCACTCTGCGAGAGTCTCGTTGGAAAACATTAACCCGATCCGGATAGAAGGGCCCGATAAGAATGAGCAAGGACGTCAAACCGACTCGGAAGAACCTCATGGCCATCGAGGACCGCATCGAACTCTCCGAGCGGGGCCACGACACGCTCGAAAAGAAACGCGACGGCCTCATCATGGAGTTCATGGACATCCTCGATCAGGCCCAAGACGTCAGATCAGAGGTCGACGAGAACTACGAGCGCGCCCAACAGAACATCAACATGGCGCGCGCAATGGAGGGCGACGTGGCGGTTCGGGGCGCTGCCGCCGCGCTGAAAGAACACCCCGAGATCACCACCCAGTCGAAGAACATCATGGGCGTCGTCGTTCCCCAGATCGAGTCGACCAAAGTGAAAAAGTCCCTCGACGAGCGTGGCTACGGGCTGGTCGGGACCTCCGCTCGGATCGACGAGGCCGCCGACGCCTACGAGGAACTGCTCGAGACGGTCATCCTCGCGGCCGAGGTCGAGACCGCGATGAAGAAGATGCTCGACGAGATCGAAAAGACGAAACGCCGGGTCAACGCCCTTGAGTTCAAACTGCTTCCCGAACTCCACGAGGCCCAAGAGTACATCGAGCAGAAACTCGAAGAGCAGGAACGCGAGGAAATCTTCCGGATGAAGAAGATCAAAGCGAAGAAAGAAGAAGAAGAGAGCGAAGAGCGGGCGGCCCAACAGGAAACCGAGGCCGAAGAGCCGCTCCCGGCTGACGACTGATACAATCACCAATCCCCGTCTATTTTGCGCGTAGGTCCATGGCCTGGGCGTGCGATCGGTGTGACACGACACATACCCAGAATCCAGCCGAGTGTCGTAACTGCGGCCACAAAATCTTCAGTCCCGTCAGCGATAGTGAACTCAAACAGCGCGGTACATCAACCGGCTCAAATCGTCGGGCGGATATCGAAAGCGATCAACTGATCGGGACGGTCACTGATCCTGATTATCGGAGTTCACCCGACGTGACGGTGAGCGGCGATATAGCGGAAGAAACTACTGAACAGTCAGTAGTCGACGATCCAACGCCTACACCCGGGCGGTTCAATTCGGTCTACTATTGGGTCCGGGCGACGTTGCTAGCGCCTCTCGGATTACTCCGACAGTACGTCGTACCGATATTGGCCTTTTTAATCGTTTTCGGAGGGAATCGCCGACGTCTCGTTCTACTGCATATAGTCCTCACCTGGCTAAACGGGAAACGGGGGATCCCCGTTATCGATGCGACATCAAAGATCCGACACCCCGAAGTAATCCTCAAAACGCACTGATCTGCTCGAAGATCTCCTCCCGGTAGTAGTACGTCCCGATGGACGCGAAAACGAGCGAGGACATCCAGAGGCCGGCCTCCAGAAACTGACTGGCTGCGATACCGTCCCCGGCGAGGACGGCCACGGCAGCCGCCGGCAACCGGCCGAGGAACACGACCGCCACGAACACGGACAGCCGGAAGTGCGACAGCCCAGCCACGAAACTGATCACGTCCTCCGGCAGCACGGGAATCAACACGAACAGAAACAGTCCGGGAAGCCCAGCCTTCTGGGAGAACTCATCGAACTTTTCGAGTGCGTCCTCGTGGATCAGCCGTTCGACGACGGGACGCCCGTAGGTCCGGGCGATGAGAAACGCGACCGCGCTGCCGACCGTGACACCGATCATCGTATAGACCGTTCCGAAGAAGGGGCCGAACAGAATCCCGCCCACGACGGCCATCGCGTATCCAGGGATCGCCATGACGACCACCTGGATCGTGTGGGCGGCCACGTAGACGACCGGCGCGATCACTCCGAACCGTTGGACGACGAGGCGGAGTTCCTCGGGGTTGAAAACGAACGGTAGGTACGTTCGAACGGCCAAATACAGCGCAGCCAGCCCCACCCCGAATCCTACGAGTCCGACGATCGCGTGCCGCCGGTGTCGCCGCGAAGTGAATACCCTCACGTTACACACCGTCCTACCGGTTAAAAATACAAAAACATACTGAAGCCTGTCACGCGATTACGCCCCGATCAGGGGATCTGCCGTCGCTTGTGGATTGCTTTGAAAAAGCGCTCGGCGGCATAGAACAGCTTGTTGATCGGGTTCGCGATCCGGGTGAAGTAGCTGGTCGGGCCAATCTCCCGCTCGATTTTGGCGGCCATCCACCATCGCCGCGGCGAAGTCGCAGACGTCGACGGTACGGTGCTGTAAACGCAGGTGTCGTGGCTGAACGCCACCTCGCCGTGTTCCTGGAGTTTGGAGACGAGGATCCCGTCTTCGAGGCAGTCGATCTGGGAGGCCTGAATGTCCTCTTCGGATTCCATCCGATAACCGTCGACCGCATAGAAGTCCGTCGCCCGGAACGCCATGCCGCGACCCTTCGGTAACCCTTCGGCGTTCTGTACGAGTTTGAAGACACGCTTCGTGAACGGCTTGTCCGTCGGCTCGTGCGGTTCGACGGGGGCACCGAAGACGGTGTAGTTCCCGTCCTTGAGCGACGAGACGGCCGTCTCTACGAACGTCTCTTCGAGGGCCGAATCGCCTTCGAGACGGAGAATCATGCTGTCGGCGGCGTCCTCCTCCGTCGGGAGAGACTCCGCGGCCTTTTGCGCACCGAACTGGGAGGAATAGCGGACCCCGGCACCCTCGATGACGTGCAGGTCGATTTCGAAGTCGGTTTCGGCGGCGATTTTCTGGACTTCCGTTTGGGTTCCGTCCGTGCTGCCGCCGTCTACCACGACGAGTTTCGAGATGGGGTGTGTCTGTCGCTGAAGTGACGAGATGGCTCGGCCGATACGTTTTGCTTCGTTTAATACTGGCATGAACGCAGCGACCATCATATGAGTTATCGGTTGAGTGTCGGCCAGGGGTATTAAAATTGAATGTTCGGAACGGTGATGATTAGTACCGAAACGGTGTGAAAACCCCTCGTTCGTCGGACTATTTCACGCCCCGGATGCTAACGAAGCTGATATATCCGAGAACTACGCCGGGAAGATACGTCCCGACACGGTACAGGACCGCAACAGTCGTCGCGGTCGCGCCGCTGACCGGGAAGAACACGACGACCAGAGCCGCGAATCCAGCCTCGAACGTGCCCATGCTTCCCGGCGTGGGTGAAAACGTTAGGAACGCCGAAAGCGCGACGACGAGCAACACGGTATGTGCCACCGGTTCGACGCCGACCGACAGCAGCGTGAAGTAGACCGCTCCGATATGGCCCAAGACGGCGACGTGTGAGAGCAGAATCGTCGGGGCGACTTCCCGGGGGTTGTCCCCGACGTTACGCATCCGAGCGAGCGTCTCCCCGGCCTTTTGTCTCCCCGATTCGACGTACGGCTGGAAGCGTCCGAAATCGAAATCGAACGAAACGAAGCCGTCGACGCGCCCGAGTAGCCTCTGCCCGCCGCCGAACCAGAGGAGATAGATAGCCACCACCGACAGGAGCATCAACACGACGACACCCGGCACGATGTCGGCGACGATACTTCCGATCGTGCCGAAGATTACCAGATACAGTATGGCCACCGTTCCGAACGTGACGAAGGGGAACGCGTTGGAGAGGTCGGCCGACGAGACGCTCGAAAGCGCCTGTGGAAACGTTGCTTCTGTCCGACGCGCGATCAGGTGTGCCACGAACGGTTCGCCGCCGAAGCGGCCGAGCGGGGTCACGGCGTTCAGAAACGTACCGGCCAAAAGCAGCCTGAGCGACTCCCGGAACTTGATCGGGATGTCGAGTAGCGTAAAGAACCGATGCCAGACCACGGCCCACATAAACAGCGTGAAACAGCCACACGCTATCGCCAGCGCCACGAATCCGGGCTGGGAGCCGAACAGGACGGCGACGAACTCTCTGTAGTTTGAAAAATAAATTAGGCCGCCGAGGATCCCGGTCGAAAGCAGAAACCAGAGGATCTGCTTGGCTCTATCGTTCATCGGTCAACACGATGCGATCCCGCCAGATCGGCGATGCGGGTAGTTCATTCGTTCGCCATGCTCTATCGGTACCCGAGTTCTTCGAGCCGTTCTTTGACTGCCGCTTCCTCATCCGGCGTCGGAGCATGTCCATCGCTGTTCGGATCGCCCAATTCGTCCAGCGACCGCCGGTCTTCCGGCCTGACGCGGCGTTCTGTCCCTTCGTCGAGATCGATCCGCATATATGAGACCGTACCGTCCTCGCGTTCGCTCTTGATCAGTTTCTCGTCCTCCCTGCGGTAGTAGCGGTACTTTCGGTAGTAATAATCCAGACTGTCTGTGGCGATGTAGCGCTTGAACACTTCGGGGAACTCGTAGCCGCCCGGAACCGCGTCCGTGCCGAGGTCGTCGTAGCTTTCGATACCCGCAAACTCGGGGAGGAGCCAGTATACCTCTCTGAGTTCCACCAGCCGATCGTCCCGATCGGCCGATTCGTTCGGATGCCGGACGAAGAGCGGCACCGAGACTACCTCCTCACGAACTGTGAACTGGTGGCCGAAAAAATCGTCCTCACCGAGTGCCTGCCCGTGATCTCCGGCCACGGCAAGCACTGCATCGTCGAGCCCCTGCTCGGACAGCGTCCGGTCCAGCCGCCCGATGAGGTCGTCAGTGTAGTCGACCGACGCCCGGTACGCCTTCCGGAGTTCGTCGTAGTCCGTCTCGTTGGCGAAGAAGTCCTCGTTGTCGTCCGGGACGGCGTTTAGATCCTGAACGCCGTGTCGATCGAGATACTCCTGCGGTGGATTGTACGGTTCGTGTGGCTCCATCAGATTGACGAACAAAAAGAACCGCTCCTCGGGGTGGGACTCGAGAAAGTCGATCGCGGCGTCGATCGTCTCTTCGGATCGGCACGTGGTGTCGATGTCTACCGCGTCGAGCACTCGGCTCAGCGGCTGGACGATCGGCCGCCGAACCCGCTCGTCCAGCCGTTCGACCAGCTTGGACGCGGTTCGATACACCCGCTGGAGCGGCGTCAAGCCGCCTAATCCGAGGAAGTTTTCCACTTCGTCGAACCCATCGGTCAGCCCCTTGTGCGGAGTCACCCAGATGTTCGGAGTGATGGCGGCCGTCAGGTAGTCCTGCTTCCCGAACTTCCCGGCCAGCGTCGTCTCGTCCGTCTCGAAGTGTGCGTGTTTGTTCGTCGCCCCGTGCTCCCAGGGATACGTGCCGGTGAACATCGAGGCGTGGGACGGAAGCGTCCAGGGCGCCTGTGCGACCGCGTTCTCGTAGACGGTTGACTCCCCGGCGATCCGATCGATGTGTTCGGTAAAGTCGATCGCGTCGTTGTAGACCCCGAGGTGATCGCGCCGCATAGAATCGAGTACAACGAAGATCAGACTCCGCATGTAGACTCACTTCGCGCCGTCCGATGGATTACTTTTCTGATTGTAGTTCGTGGATGACCGTGAGCCACCGCTCCATCTTTTCGACCACAAAATCGATGAAATCCGCGTTGTCGTACGCCGAAAAGTCGTACTCGTCGACTGCTACGATCATCTCCTCGTACGCATCGACGTAGTCGTCGGCGTCGTCGGGAGCGTCATCGAGTGCCTCCCAGAAGTGTTCGTTCAGTTCCAAGGCGGGGACCTCGTTGTTCAGGTCGCTAAACGTGCTCCGTTCGGCTTTGTTGTGCTCACAGAGCGGAAACCCGTTGATGACGGTTTTATCCAGCATGTCGGCCGCTTTTTTGAGTGTGAGCCCGGACCAGATGTCGTCGAACCGACCGATCCCCCACTCGTTGTCGTCCATCGGGAACTGATAGAACGCCGGGATGATCTCGCGGTCGAACGCGAGGTTCATCGAACAGACCGTCAGGAAGTTCCCATCGGCAGCCGCGAACCTGTGCGTGAAGTCTTCCTTTTTTGTCAGGGTTTGGGCCTGCCCATTGAGGTCGCCGTCCATCAGGATCCGAACGGCATCGAGATCGGGAATGTTCGTCCAGAGGCCTTGCGAGGCGACGATCTCGTTCGTTTCTTTCGGCTCCGTCTCCACTCGTTCGTCCATCGCCGAGTACGGATATCCCCGTGGGTAGAGCCCGTGTCGATCGACGTTCTGATACAGCACGTTCACCCACTGTTCGTCGGAGGACACGTGGTCGACTGTCTGTCGGGTGCCGAGTTGATCGAGGTGCCCCCCGAAGAAGTCGAAATCGGGATGCGGCGCCGTGTCGTCGTCGAGAAAGACACCGTACTCGAACTCGGGTCGGTTCCACATGTAAAGCAGGCCGAAACTGGTCTCGGCGTGTGAGGCGGCCGGAACGACGTCGGAATACGCACTGACGCCCTGTTTTTCGTACCATTCTGCCCGTTCTTGACCGCCGAACACAGCGCCGTCGACCCCCAGGCGATCGAGGAGGTCCCGCATACCCTCCGTGTCACAGAAGTCTTCCGTCACCATCAGCACGAACAGCCGGTCGGTATCGAACCCGTTTTCACTCGCGTTCTGAACGTACGCCTCGATGAACTCCGGATTCCGGACCGTCGGCGTAATGACACACACGTCTTGATCTGCTGGCATCTGTTGGCTACCGGTATCCCCAGTAGACGCTAATAAGTTACCGTTCGGCCACGTCGTGAGTGCTCGTCCCGAGACCGTTCGGCGCTTGCCGGCCGAAAACGGGTGGGTTCATGCCCATCGGGTCGATAGCGCAGGTATGGACTGCCCGAACTGTCGTGCTCGAACCGTGGTCTTCGACGTCCCTTCTGAGTACCGCAACTTCGTCGCCGAAGAGTCCGATCGGGCCGCACTGTGTCCCGAGTGTCTCACACTGACGGTGACCGGAAATGAACCCATTGAACCGGAACCACGGTTCGATCGGATCTCGAGTGCCTTCCCGACAAACGAGGCGGCCGCGGTGCCGCTGGCGATCGCGATTGGGCTTCTCGACTCGCTCGCACTCAACCGGGTGGCGCTTCAGGAACTGGTCCCGGCCGCGGAGGCAGCCGGCGCCGATCCGCTGTTGCTCCTCGACCGGCTTCACGTCCAGGGCGGCGTCGATCCCGAGTTCGATATCGACCGGCGACGCCATCAACTCGAACAGCTTCTGGAGGGGTAACCGCCCCCAGTCGGGTGGCCGTAGGATTGGCGGGAACCCGCGCGCTTTAGGGTCGGGAGGATTACCACCCCACTATGTGGGCCGAGGTCTTCGTGACCGCCTTTACCTTGCAGCTACTCGCACTCCCCGGCGAGAAGGGACAGTTGGTGATCGCGGGACTCGCAACGACCTACAACCCCTATCTCGTCGTCGCCGGTGCCGCGACAGCCTTCGGTGGCTGGACCGTCCTCGAAATTCTGCTCGGCGAGGCGCTCCGAGGAGCGCTCCCGGTCGTCTATCTCGATGTTGCGACGGCCGGACTGTTCGTACTGTTTGCGGTCTGGATTCTCTATGATGGATCGGTACTGAGCGGCGATGCCGATGAGCCCGAAAGCGGCGGCGCCGACTTCCAGGAGGCGGCCACGACCGACGGCGGCGTCGCGGGGGGCACGTCGCTGGCCTCGAATTGGGAGGGATACCTCTCGTCGTTTTCGGCGATGGCGGTCGCCGAGTTCGGCGACAAAACACAGCTAATCACCATCAGCCTCGCGGCGACTTACGGCGCTACCCCGGCGATCTGGCTCGGTGAAATGGCCGCGATCGTGCCGGTGAGCACGCTCACTGCCGTGACGTTCGCCCGGACGACTCATTACCTGAACCTGACCTGGATCCGGCGCGGCGCAGCAGCAATGTTTCTGCTCTTTGCGTCGGATATCGCCTCGAAATACCTCTTCGGCGTCTCGTTTCTGCCGTTCTGATCTACGTCGACAGTGACACCACTTTAGACGCCAGTCGAGTACCGAAGGATGCCAGCGATCCCACCGAAGGCCGAGAGCAGCTGTTCGCCCTTCTCGAAGTCGGTCGAGATGAACTTCATGTCGGAACCGCGCTGCTCGGCCAGCTCCATCAGGTGATCGATCGCGTCCTCGCGCTCGACGACCTCACCTTCACCGCCGTTTTCGCAGGTGTGCGTCGGCGTGTCAGCCCGCCGATCGACGAGTTCGAACTCCTCGCGGGAGCCACAATCGTAGGTGACGACGTCCTTCCGGAGATCTTCGCTTATCAGGAGTCGGTCGACGGCACCCATCATTAGGTTTTGTCGGGTCGCGTCGAAGCCATAGGTCGCTTTCCCGCCGTCGTGAAGCTGTTCGAAGAACTCCTCCATCTCGGATTTGTCCTTCATTACCTCGGTTTCGGCGAGCACGTCCTCGGCGGCGTCGACGAGATCGTAGAGCCCGGATTCGTCGGTGTAGGAGACGTCGAACTTTCCGAGCACCATGTCCTGGAGTTCGTGATGAAGGTATTCGCCGTCGATGAACTCGTCCTTCGTCGGGGAGGGGCCGCCGACCAGGACACCGTCCATCTCGTGCCGTTTCGGGACGAACAGGTCGTCCGCCATCTCGGCAACTTCCTGATAGAAATTATCGATGGCTTCCAGCCGCAGGCGAGCGAACCGCTGGGCTGACTGCCCACCCTTCCGCTGTTTCCCGGGCACCAGTGAGGACGCTGATTTGACCGGCTCGACGCGTTTGCCCTTCAGCCAGCCGACGTTCGCCTCCCGGCGATCGAGGACGACGAGGCCGTACAGGCCCTTGTCGCCGAGCATCTCCTGTAGCGGCTCGGTCAGGAAGTGCGAATCGCAGTGATACCGGAACGACTCGATCGGATCCGGTGGCGATTCGAGCACTTCGGTGACCATGTCGGTTTGGCCGCCGCCCGCGTCGACCGCCCCGGAGAAGACGACCATCCCGTTCTCGGGCGGATACACGTCGTAGTACTTCAGCCGGTCTTTGATGCTCTTCAGCGCGTCCTGGACCGCAGTTCGAGTCTGCTTGGACTTGATGTTCGACGCTTCGCTGTGCTCTTGGGTGACGTGGGCCACGACGTCGCTTATCTGTCTATCCTCCGGTATATAAATCGACACGAGTTGGGTGCCGGAGCCCGAGTAGTCGTCGAGTTCCTCGATTACCTTCTGGAACTCGTATTTTTGTTTGCCGGACGCCTCCCCGTCGTCTTCGCTCATTGACGGCTTTTGACGACGGGGCGGTAAAACTCCGTCCTTTGCGTATCGGCGGTCGAGCTCCGAGTTACCCGTTGAGACTGATATACTTCGTCTCGATGATCCGTTCGTCAGATTCGAGTTCCGCCCGGGCAGCGTCAGGGACCTCTTGATCGACGTTGTAGACGGTCAGCGCCTCGCCGCCGTGCGTCTCACGGGCATTGAACATCCCGGCGATGTTCACGTCATATTTCCCCATGACGGTTCCGATATGGCCGATGACACCGGGCTCGTCGGTGTTGCGCGCGACCATCATCTTGCCGCCCGGGATCGCATCGACGCGATAGCCATCGACACGAACGACCCGAGCGTCGTCGTCAGCAAAGAGCGTCCCGCAGACGCCGATCTCGCGTTCCCCATCGCTCACTGTGACGGTGACGAGCGACTGGAAGTCCTCGGCTTGCCGCCGTTTGGTTTCCGAGACCTCGATGCCGCGCTCCTCGGCGATCCGCGGCGCGTTGACGGCGTTGACCTGCCACTCAAGCGGCTGGAAGACGCCTTTCAGCGCCGAGGCGGTGACGATCTCGATGTCCTCTTCGGCGATATCACCCTCGTAGCTGATTTCGACCGATTCGACGCGGCTATCGAGCAGCTGGACGGCGATTTTGCCCGCCGTCTCCGCGAGACCGATGTACGGTTCGACTCGCGGGAACGCGGACTTGTCCATCGACGGGGCGTTCAACGCGTTCATTACCGGCTCGCCCTCGAAGGCCGCCACGACCTGTTCGGCCGTCGAGATGGCGACGTTCTCTTGGGCGGCTTCGGTCGACGCGCCGAGGTGCGGAGTGACGATGACGTTTTCAACGTCCAGTAGAGGACTGTCGGTCGAAAGCGGCTCCTCGGCGAAGACATCCAGGGCCGCCCCGGCGACGATGCCGTCCTCGACAGCCTCTGCTAGCGCCGGTTCGTCGACGATACCGCCGCGGGCGCAGTTGACGACGTAGCCGCCCTCCATCTCGGCCAGTTCGGCCTCGCCGATCAAGTCCTCGGTTTCGGGCGTCAGCGGCGTATGGATCGTCAGTACGTCGGCCTGCTCCAGGACGGCGTCGAGATCTGCCAGTTCCGCGCCGATCTGTTCGGCTCGCTCCTCGGCGATGTAGGGATCGAACGCGACGAGGTCCATCCCTAGCGAGTCGAGTTTCTTCGCGACCTCCTGGCCGACGCGACCGAGCCCGACGATTCCGAGCGTCTTGCCGTTGAGTTCGGTTCCGAGATAGTCGCCTTTCGCCCACTCGCCAGTCTTGAGTCGAGCGTGGGCCTGTGGAATCGACCGGGCGGCGGCGAAGGCCATCGCGACGGTGTGTTCCGAGGCGGCTCTGACGTTACCTTCCGGGGCGTTCGCGACGACGACACCCTGCTCGGTCGCTGCATCGATATCGATGTTGTCGACGCCGATCCCGGCCCGACCGACGATGACGAGATCCGGCGCGGCTTCGAGGACCTCTGCCGTGACTTCGGTTCCGGACCGGACGATGAGCGCGTTCGCGTCGGCAACGGCGTCCAGAAGATCGCTACCCTCCAATTCGTAATCCGTGACGACCTCGTGACCGGCGTCCCGAACGACGTCAAGCCCGGCATCCGAGATCGGATCCGTAACGAGTACCTTCATGCGTTTATGCTCCCATCGGCGAGGGATAACGCTTTCTTCATCGTCCCGATCGTAGTACGATAGTAGCCCGCCGCCGCCTTCGGCACGGACGCCATTTCCCGGTCTCCAGCCACGACCTCCCGACCGCCGACGCTTCGCTCACTTCCCGGATCGAACCGGACGATTTGTGACCCCTCGCCCTCCAGAGTCGGTATGCTCATCGCGTTCGACTTCGACGGAACGCTCTCGGATTCGGAGATGACGGTGCTGCTCGGCGAGGAAGCCGGGGTCGCAGAGGAGATCGACGACATCACCGAACAGGCCATGAACGATCGCCTCTCGTACGCCGAGAGTCTTTATGCCCGCGCCGAGTTACTGGATGGACTCACAGCGGACCGTGTCGAGGCCGCCTTCGACCGCGTCGAGTTGCGCCCAGGTAGCGCCGACGCTATCGACGCGCTCGCTTCGGCCGGGCACCACGTCGCGATCCTCACCGGTGGCTTCGAACGAGGTGTCGCGAACGCGCTGGATGCCGAAAACGTCGCCGTCGATACGATCGTCGCAAACCGCCTGCCGATCCGCAACGGAAAGCTCACCGGGGACGCCGAAGGACCGCTCATCGAGGGCACGAAGGACGACTCGCTTGCGGAACTCGCAGAAGAGGTCGGTGTCGAGATGGCCGAGACCGTCGCGATCGGCGACGGCGCGAACGATCTACCGATGCTCGAAGTCGCGGGACTCGCCGTCGGCTACGAGCCCAAGCCGGCGGTCGAACCGCACTGTGACGTCGTCGTCTCCTCGATGGTTGAACTACGCGACGTGCTCGAAGCCGAAGGCGTCCTCTGAACTGACGATCCGACGCCCACTCCTCCACGGGCCTCGTCTGACGCACGTTTATTTCCATCCGCGACGATGGATTCGTATGGGACTCCGTCGAATCGCGTTCGCGCCGCTGTACCGCCTCGCAGACTGGGTCGACGACAACCCGGTGAGTGCGGTCGGCGTCGTGGTCGCACTCGGTGCAATGGCGGTGCTCTTCGTTTCAGTTTCGCTCGGAAACGGCACCGAAACCGGCGCGCTCGCCCTCGATGCAGGTACGGCCGGGATTCTCGCCGAGACCGCACTGCAACGGCCGGCGTATCTCGCAGCCGTGATCGTCGGTCTCGTCGTCGTCCTGTTTTACGACGGATAGCCCGTCGTCAGTTCGTCGCCGTTTCGATCGCCTGATCGAGGTCTTCGATGATACGGTCGGTATCCTCGAGGCCCACAGACAGCCGAACAAGGTCGTCCGTGACGCCGCTTGCCTGTTTCTCCTCGTCGGTGAGCTGCTGGTGAGTCGTTGAGGCAGGATGGATGATGAGCGTCTTCGCGTCGCCTACGTTCGCGACGAGGCTCGCGAGGTCGACGTTGTCGACAGTATCTTTCGCGGCCTCATAGCCGTCTTCGAGTCCGAAGGTGATCATGCCACCGTACCCGCCGTCGAGGTACTCGCTGGCCTCGGCGTGCGTTTCGTGGTCGTCCAGCCCGGGGTAAGTGACCCACGACGTCTCGGGATGATCAGCGAGAAACTCCGCGACAGCCATCGCGTTCTCGCAGTGTCGCTCCATCCGCATCGGTAGCGATTCGAGTCCCTGAACCGTCGTCCACGCGTCGAAGGGTGCCTGCTGGTTGCCGAGATCGCGTAGCCCGCGCGTCCGTGCCGCGTAGGCGAAGGCGGCGTCGCCGAATGTCTCGGCGAAGTTGATGCCGTGATAAGCAGGGTTCGGCTTTGCGACTTCCGGGAACCGATCGGCGTGTTCTGCCCACGGGAAGGTCCCACCGTCGATGAGAATTCCGCCGATCGTGGACCCGGAGCCATGGATCCATTTTGTCGTCGAGTTCCAGATCAGATCAGCCCCATGTTCGATCGGCTGACACAGCGCCGGCGTCGCGAAGGTGTTGTCGACGAACAGCGGAACGCCGCTGTCGTGGGCGATGTCGGCCAGTCGCTCTAGGTCCGGTGTGACGAGCGCCGGATTCCCGATCGTTTCGCAGTGGACGTAGGCGGTGTCCTCGTCGATCGCCTCCTCGTAGGCCTCGTAATCGAGCGTATCGACGAACCGTGTCTCGACGCCACGGCGCTCGACAGTGTGGGTGAGGTACGTGTAGGTGCCGCCGTACAGCGACGAGGCCGACACGATGTTGTCGCCCGCCGACGCGAGGATGAACGTCGCGAGGTCGAACGATGCCATCCCCGACGATGTGGCAAGTCCGGCGACGCCGCCTTCCAGCGCCGCCAGTCGCTCTTCGAGCACCGCGTTCGTCGGGTTCATGATCCGCGAGTAGATGTTTCCCGGCTCTCTGAGGCCGAACAGGTCTGCCGCGTGTTCGGCGTCCTCGAACTCGTATGAGGTCGTCTGGTAGATCGGCGGCGCGCGGGAACCAGTGGTCGGATCGGCGTCCTGTCCTGCGTGGAGTGCGTTCGTATAGAGGTCGTCTCTGTCGAACATAAGCCCATTCGCGTCCGGGGACGTGTTAAGACCACCCATTAGCGGTATCAGTCGCCGCTGTCGGTGACGCCGTTGACCTCCGAAGCGACGAGTCCGTGAGTTACGGTCGTTCGATTCGGAAACGTGCCCACGGCTCACGTGTGTTCGCCGTTCACGTTCGAGATCGTTCGCTGTCGCTCACGATCCCGCTATGCGAGGGGAGGGATTCGAACCGGAGCCGGACGGTCGCTCACTTCGTTCGCGCTGCGTCTCGCAGGATTCGAATCTCCCGACGATGTTTGTGACTCGCGGAATTACCCGTCACAAAACATGCGAGGGGAGGGATTCGAACCCACGGACCCCTACGGGAGCGGATCTTAAGTCCGCCGCCTTTGTCCAGACTCGGCCACCCTCGCGCGGCCGAGAATCGGATGGCGCGACGGATGGATGTTTCGGTCGCCCACTACCAGTCGACCGAGAGCGTGCCGTCGCCGTTCGGATCCGGGGCGATCTCCTCGTTCGTTCGGCGATCGACGACGTGGATCACACCGCGGTCTTTCTTCGCCGGACACGCTTCGGCAGCGTCGATATTGTGCTCGAGATCCGCCTCCTCGAAAAAGTAGACGTCGGGCTTTGCGATCCCGGTCGTGATATCCATCTCCCAGTTCGTCGATACTTCGGCGCACTTCCCGGCCGCAATGCACTTGTTGGCCTCGAAAATGATCTTGTAGGGGGCTTCCTCGACCGGCGGGGCGTCCCCCTCACCGATCTCGCTCGGGTCGATGGGTTCGTCGGACATACTGTTACTGAGTCGCCGCTCGGTTTGGGTGTAACGGATACGACGCGGTATCAGGCCCCGTCTGCCGGCCGAGGTGGCTCCGTCGGGGCTGTGACTGCGCTTTCGAGTTTCCGCAGTCGGTCCGGCCGCCCGATCGCGTAGATCGTCTCGTCGACTCGGATCTCCCGGTCCTGCGTCGGGATCGCGATCACGTCCCCGTCGGCGGTTCGGATCGCGACGACGGCGATGTCCAGTGCGTTGATGGAACTGCCGACGAGTGCGCTTCCGTCCTGAACGGTCACCGCACTCATCGTCTCCGCTGCGGTCCGGAGTTGGGCGGCGAACTCCCGATCGGCCCGCGGTTCGACCGGAAGCGTCACGAGCCGGTATTCCCGGTCCGTATCGAGCCGTTTCGCGTCCGGTTCGTCCATCGCAAGCGTGACCAGATCGTCCGCAGTCCCGCGTATCTCTGCGTTCGTGACGCGCTTCGGACCGGATTCACTCGTCTGACTGCCGTCCGTCCACACCTGTACGGTATCTCCGGGGCCGGCGTCGTTCGGCGGGTCAGCCTTGACCGCGACCGCGGCGCTTCCCGGCGGTAGCGTCGCGCCGATCCCCGATTCGCGCCCGCCAACGGCAAGGTACTCGACAGTCCCGTCGTCGCTAAACTCGACATCGACATGGCCGACACCGTAGTCCGTCTGAAGCCGTTCTATGAACCGCGTTCGAAGCTCTTCGACGGTCAACCGGCGTGGGAAGACGAGCGTCTGCCCGGCGAGTTTCCCCATGGTTGCGGTGTCGACGGGATCGTAGCCGTCGATGTCGTCGATCTCCGTCGGCACCTCGACGGATGTTACCCGCCCGACCGTTCGGACAATGCGGCCCACGTCCCTGTCGATCGAGTCGATCGACGTAGTGAACATTCCGGTGCCGATCCGATCACCCAACCGGCCACCGACTGCGGCTGCAATGCCGGCAAGGAAGAACGTGACGGTGTTGAAAACAGCCGTTTCGACCGCGAGGAGATCGATATTGCCACCGATCACGTCACCGAGTGCGCCCGCAGTGTTCAGGTAGACCGCGACGACACTCAGCCCGACGAGCACCGACAGGCCATCCGAAACGCGCTCGGCCGCGTACCACCGATATACGATTCCGGCGAGCCCGCCCGAGACGGCGGCGAAAACGGTAAAGACGATCACGCGGGCGATATCGATCAGGAAATCGCCGACTACAGCCGTCTGTCCGATCGTGAGACTCACGCTACCGCCTCCTCGAAGGCGTCGAGTTGATCGCGCTTTCCCACGACGAAGAGCTCGTCACCGACGCGTAGTTCGGTGTTCCCCCGGGGGGCGACGAGAAACCCATCCGGGCGCTTGATCGCCAGCACCACGACATGCGTCTCGGGAACGTCCACCCTTCCGATCGTCGTTTCAGCGATCTCACTGCCGGACCGGACCGTCATCTTCCGGAATCGCTTGCCGGCCTGCCGGAGCATCGACACCAGTTCGAATTCGCGACGGGTCCCCCGGGCTCTCACGATGACCTTCGTCCGGCCGGCATCGAGCAACTCGCTCACTTTCGTCCGGCTGACTGCGACGGTCACTCGCCCCTCGCCGCCGGTTGCGGATGGCGCGGGACTCGGGGGGGTCGGCTCCTCGGTCGGTGTCCCGCCGTCGGCCGCGGTCCGTTCCTCGCGTTTCAGCGATGACTTCACGGCGATGACTGTCCCCGGAATCTCACGCTCCCCGGCGAAGACGATTACTTCGTCCCCGCGGGCGAGTCCGGTCGGGACGAACGCGTCGAGCGAGACGGCCCGTTCACCTACTGGCACGCGCTTCGAGATTCCTGACAGTGGCGGCGCGGCGACGACTGTCGCTCGCCCGCGCTCGTCGATGTCGACCGAGACGTCAACCAAATCGAGTTCGGTCCGGAGCCGTTCGGCAAAGCGTGTCTCGAGCTCCGAGATCGGCAGATCGGCGGGGAGCCGCCACTCGCTGGCGTTGATTTGGGCTCTCAGATCGTCCGATAGCGGCGGATACCCCTCCATATCGACGACCTCGCCGACGACCTCGATCCGGACCTCGCCCCGCGAGCCTACGCGTTCGATGACGTCGCTGGCGAGCGTTCGATCGCGGAGCCGTTTCAGCGAGAGGCGCTTCGGGACCGAACTTCCCATCGCGTCGCCCTTCGCGTGGGCGTACAACGAGAGCATCAAGACGACGATGAGTGCGATGATCACCCGATACCCCGACGCGAGCACTGCGGGGTCGTTCAACGCGAGCAGTCCACCGTTGATACCAGCGAGTGCCAGGGCAAGTACGACGACACCGAAGGCGGGGATCGAGACGCCGGTGACGTATTTGAAGAGGAACCCGAGACCCCAGGAGACGAGTGCGGGAAACATCCCCGTCAACACGCCTAAATAGATCCCAAAGAGGATTTCGAGCGGAAGCGGTTGCGTCATGGGGGTACGGATAACGGCCCGGAATAAACTACTGTCGCCCGTTGCGCTCGGGCGCATTACATCCGATCTACGGTGGAGCGATGACTTCTTAGCGGTCCGCCGGAAAGCACGACTGTAATGTCGAGGCTGAGGGCCGAGGGCGGACAAGTATCCCTGGTCGTGTTCCGGACACAGGCTGCGGTGTTTTTGACGGCTCTCGTTGCGACCCTCTCGGTCATCACTGGAATCGTCAACATCGGGGCGACGACTGTCTCGGGCCCGCTCGCCGTGTACGTCCCCGAGGTCGCCGCCCAGACCGCCGGGTTCACCGGCACGATGACCGGCTTTCTCATGCTCGTTAGCGTGTTCGGGCTCCGGCGCGGTTACCGGGTCGCGTGGTATTCGGTGGTCCTCCTGTTGCCGATAACCGGAATCCAGGGGCTGGTACAGTCGAGTCTCCTCTCGTTGCCACTCGTCGGCGCTTCGGTTCTCGCGATGCCGGCGATCCTGCTCAACCGCCGGTTCTTCGACCGGGCGGTCGATCTGACGATGACACAACTGGCCTCGCTGGCTGCGGTCGTCGCGGTACAGGCGTACGGAACTGTCGGCACCTACGCGCTCCGTGACGAGTTCACACAGGTGAACACGGCCCTGGACGCCTTTTATTTCACACTGGTCACGGCCTCAACGGTCGGCTATGGTGATCTGACCGCCACCTCACAGATCGGTCGGCTGTTCTCTATGTCCGTCCTGCTTACCGGCGTCGCCAGTTTCGGTGTCGCCCTCGGGACGCTTCTCGGTCCCCTCATCGAAGCCCGTTTCGCAACCGCACTCGGAAACATGAGCGACAAACAACTCAAGCTGTTGGAGAACCACTACGTCGTCACCGGCTACGGTGACCTGACCGAACCGATCCTCGAGAGCCTCGATGGGAGCGACGCCGTCGTCATCGTTCGTGATCCCGAGAACGCAAAACAGCTCCGCGATCACGGCTACGAAGTTCTCACGGCCGACCCCAGCGACGAGGAGCCGCTTCACCGCGTTGGGATCGAGCGAGCGCGCGGGCTCATTGCCGCGACGAACAAAGATGCCCAGGATGCGATGGTGATACTGACCGCCAGAGAGCTCAATCCGGACCTCCGGATCGTTGCGGCGGCGACCGACCGCGAGAACATCCGGAAACTGCGGCGCGCGGGCGCGGACATCGTCCTGAGTCCCGCCGTTCTGGGCGGTCGATTGCTCGTCGAATCCGCGCTCGGCAACGACGATCCCGAGCGCGTGATCGACCGGATACTGGACATCGAGAACGGTGAGGAAATCCGATAGCGCTACAGCGTGCTCGCGGCTTCCAGTGCGATCTCGATCGCGCGGTCGACGTTGTCCTTTGCCTTCTCGGGGAGTTCTTCGTCCTCGGTTTCGCCCTTCTGCGTCCCGTTGATCAGGTTCCCGTCGACGGTACAGATCGCGCCGGCAGCGAGACCTTTCCGGCGTGCGAGGGTGAAAAGCGCCGCTGCTTCCATTTCGACACAGAGCAGTCCTGCCTCCGACCACGCTTCGACGTAGGCGTCAGTCTCGGCGTAGAAGGCGTCGTCCGTGGCGATCGGGCCGACGTGAACCGGCGCGGACCGATCCTCGGCCGCCTCGACAAGCGCCGACAGCACACCGTAATCGGGGACCGCCGGTACCTCGCTTTTTTCATAACGCTTCGTCGTTCCTTCGTCTTTGGCTGCCCCCGTCGCGACGACCGTGTCGCCGATCTCGATCTCCGGCTGGAGCGCCCCTGTCGTTCCGACCCGAAGGAACGTCTCGACACCGACGGCAGCGAGTTCCTCAAGTGCAATTGCGGCCGACGGTGAGCCGATACCGGTCGAACAGATCGTAAGCTCTTGGCCCTCGTAGTTCGCGTTGACGAGTTTGTACTCGCGATTCTGGGCGACTGTCTCGGCGTTCTCACAGTGGTCAGCGATGCGGTCGACACGGCCCGGATCGCCCGGCACTAGCGCGATATCCGCTAGCTCGCCCGCTTCGACGAGGAGATGCGGCTGTTTTGCCATACCGAACGCTCGCCGGGCGGCCTCAAAAGTCAGTCGGGTTTCATCCTGGGAGGTTCGCCGACCACCGTTTCAGAGCCGACCGGGAAGCGTCGCGAGTTCGCTCGGGTCGGAGATTTCGATATCCGGTATCGAATCCGGATCCGTCCCTGCTACATCGGCCACCTCGTCGCCGACGAGTACTGTCCGATAGCCCCGCTCGTTCGCGGGTCGGATGTCGTACTCGACGCTGTCGCCGATCATGACGTACTCGGACGCGTCAAGCGCCGACGTGACGGCGTCGAAGGGGGCGTCGTCGGGTTTGAATCCCTTGACGTCGTCCGCACAGACGAGTGTATCGACGTGTTCATCGAGCCCCATCGCGGCCAGTTTCCGGCGCTGGACCGGCCCGTAGCCGTTCGTCACGACGCCCACGGGAGAGAGCTCTGAGAGAAGCGCTCCGGTTCCATCGGGAACGTGCGAGGCCGCCAACTCGGCCTCGATGTAGTAGTCCGCGAACGTCCGGGGATCGATCTCTAAGCCCGCCTCACGGGCGGCCCGTGCCGCACCGATGTAGGGGCTTTCCTCGAACGTTTTGAACGTCTCGACGTATCCGGGACCGATCGCCTCCTGGGCCGCCTCGATCGGGTCGACGCCCATCCGCGTGCATGCCGCCTCGAAGATCCCAGGTCTGCCCGGATCGTATGTCACGAGCGTCTCGTCGAGGTCAAAGACGTAGCCGAGAGTCACAGGGGGACATACGGCTGTCGGGCGGTATAGCCGTTTCGCCGCGGCCGTCCCCCGGGCATGGCGGACCCGTCAGGCGATCGCAAAGAGCACGACGTTGTGGAACCCGGGCCCGAGCCCGACGGCGGCGATAAGGCCCAAGAGCAGGAATCCTTCGATCGGCTCCTCGCGGACGTATTCCTCGAAGAGCGCGACGATGGTGGCACCGAGCGCCACCTTCACGAGCACGAACAGCCAGGCCCCGCCGAGGAGTTCGGGGCCCGGGAGCACTCCACCGGCTTCGATAATAATCCGGGACAGCGGTGTTTGCTCTGCGAATCCGAGCACCCCGTAGCCGACCGCCGTCGAGATCCCATCTAGCGTGTGGCCGAAGACGACGACGGGGCCGACTGTTCCTGTCGCCGAGACGGTCGCGAACCGATTCAGCGCCGCCCACGTCGCGGCCGCCACGACGAAGGACGCGAGCAGGATCCCCCCCGAGAGCACTGATGCCGTCCCGACCGCGCCCCGGGTCATTTCGGCGACGGCAACGACAAGTACGACACCTAGGAGTGCGGCTCCGACTCCGGCCAGGATCGCCGGCGCGCCCATCGGCTCCCACGAATCGCTCGGCCGCTCGGCGACGAGCGACCAGAGCAGTCCGGCAAACACGCCGACCGTGACGTATACTGCCGGCGACCCGAACAGCGGGGCGATAACCCCGGCGACAGAACCGGCCTGATAAAGGGCGTACAGCGCTCCACCGGCGGCCATCCACGGGCTGAGCGCGGTGACGGTCGCCGCAGTCACGTGGGGGCGACGGCGGTACAGCGCTCCGGTGGCGACCGCAGCGCCGAAAGCGAGCGCGAGGAGATACGGAAGGGGCGGGAGCCCGAACCCGGCTGGAAGTATCACTACCGGAAACGGATCCTCTCGCTCATACGGTTTCTCAAAGAGCGCGG
>UEZA01000002.1_pt1 | contig 30549 bp, 27 predicted proteins | sample 1903731 | NCBI WGS metagenome assembly UEZA01 (sample SAMEA4776353, study PRJEB27445) | saltern metagenome | biome: Hypersaline environment; feature: solar saltern; material: Pellet | place: Spain | collected 2012-08 | depth 0 m | reverse complement strand
GCTTCGGAGGAGTTGCGCTGCTCGCTGTGTCCGGTTTCCGCCGACGCCCCCGCAGAACCGCCCGCCCGGAACTCGCCGGCGTCGAGATCGAACACCGCCTGGACGGGCTCGTCCGAGCCGCCGCCTTTCGCCTCGATCGCCCGTTCCTCGCGAAGGCGATCCAGCACGTCGCCGGCTCGATCGACGACCGGTTCCGGCACACCCGCCAGGTCGGCGACGTGGACGCCGTAAGACCGATCGGTCGGGCCCGGTTCAACTGTCCGGAGGAAGGTCACGTCACCGTCGGATTCAGTCGCCGCGACGTGGACGTTCTCGACGCGGGGCAGTTCCTCTGCGAGCGTCGTCAGTTCGTGGTAGTGAGTCGCGAACAGTGTGAACGCGCCGATCTCGTTGTGCAAATACTCCGTCGCCGCCCACGCGATCGAGATGCCGTCGTAGGTGGCCGTTCCCCGGCCCACTTCGTCGAGGACGACCAGCGACTCGTCGGTCGCCGAGTGGAGGATGTTCGAAAGCTCCTCCATCTCGACCATGAAGGTCGATCGCCCCTCGGCGAGCTCGTCGAGGGCGCCGACGCGGGTGTAGATCCCGTCGACGAGGCCGACCTGGGCGCTGTCGGCCGGGACGAACGAGCCGATCTGGGCGAGGAGTGTGATCAGCGCTGCCTGCCGCATGTACGTCGATTTGCCGGACATGTTCGGTCCCGTGACGAGCAAGAACCGACGTTCGGCGTCGAGAAAGAGATCGTTCGGAACGAACTGGGTATTAGTCTCGACGACGGGATGTCGCCCGGCTTCGACAGCCAGAGTTCGGTCGTCGAGGAGTTCCGGCCGTGTCCAGCCCCGTTTGGCGGCATGCGCCGCAAGGGAACAACGGACGTCGAGTTCTGCCAGGGTCCGGCCGACTGCCTGGAGGAGGTCGGCACGTTCGGCGACCGACTCCCGAAGCCGACAGAAAGCCTCGTACTCGCGGTCGCCGCGCTCGTCTTCGAGTCGGAAGAGCTCGCGCTCGCGCTCGCGGAGTTCGTCGAAGACGTACCGCTCGGCGTTCTTCAGCGTCTTGATCCCCTCGTAGTGCTCGGGGACGGTCTCGGTTTCGGATTTCGGGACCTGGACGTAGTAGCCGTCGGTCTTGTTGCGGCCGACGGTGACCCGGGAGAAGCCGTGCTGTCGGCGTTCGCGCTCCTCGAGGCTGTCGAAGTACTCCTCGGCGGCCTCCTGTCTGGTCACCAGCTCGTCGAGTTCCTCGTCGTAGCCACGTTTGATGAGTCCGCCTTCGTGAAGCGTCTTGGGCGGATCGTCGGCCAAGGCCGCCAGTTCCGCCCGGAGGTCGGCGATCGCGTCGTGATCGAGATCCTCGAAGAGCGCCGCGACGGGCGAGTCAGTGAGCCGGGGCGACCCCTCGATGCTATCGCGCAGTTCAGGGACGAGCGTCAGCGTTTCGCGGGCGCGAAGGAGCGCGTCGGCGTCGGCGCTCCCCGAGACCGCACGGGCGGCGACGCGTTCGAGGTCGTAAGCCTCGCCGAGCGTTTCGGCAAGTCCCTCCCGGACGATGGCGTCCGAAAGCAGCGCCTCGACGGCGGTCTGGCGCGTCCGAAGCCGGTCGATATTCCGGAGCGGGCGGGTCAGCCACGCTTTCAATAGTCGGCCGCCGGCGCTCGTTTCGGTGTGATCGATGGTCTCAAACAGCGTCCGCCCATCGCCCGTCATCGTCGCGGTCAGTTCGAGGTTACGCCGCGTCGTCGAATCGAGGGTCACGTGTTCGTCGGGTTCGTACGAGCCGAGTCGGGTTACCGACGCCAGCGCCCCGACGCCGGTGTCATCGATGTAGGCGATCGCGGCACCCGCCGCCGCGATCGCCGCCTCCGAGAGCCCGACAGTCCCGGCAGCGTCGCCGAACTGCGCTTCGAGCGTGTGTCTGGCGCGTCCGGGGGCGAAGGCCTCCGTCTCGTGTAGCGTCAGCCGGGCGTCGAAGCCGGTCCTGAGCGTCGACAGCACGCCGTCGTCGGTGCGAACGTCCGGCCCCGGCAACAGTTCGACCGGATCGAAGCGATCGATCTCGTTCAGCAGACGGTCGATTACCGCCTCGCCAGAGAGCGTCGTCACCCGAAACCGGCCGGTAGTGATGTCACAGAAAGCCAGGCCGTACGCGCTGTCGACGCACGTGACGCTCGCCAGATACTGCGCCTCGGCGTCGTCGGTTTCGAGCAGCGTTCCGGGCGTGACCGTCCGGGTCACCGCTCGAACGATATCGCCGTCGGTTTCGCGTTGATCGGCGATCGCGACCCGGTATCCGCGCTCGACGAGCGCCTTCACGTACGGCGTCAGGTCGTCGACCGGAACGCCGGCCATCGCGTACGGTTCGCCGCCCGAGGAGCGCTCCGAAACTTTCAGGTCGAGTTCCTCGCCGACGAGCTCGGCGTCTTCGCCGAAGAACTCGTAGAAATCGCCCATCTGCATCGCCAACAGATCGGCCGACGTCTCGGCCTTCAACTCGAAGAACTCCCCAACGATACCGGATGCCATACCCGGATCGGGGGGTGCCGACCGCTAAAGCGTGACGGGTCGGCGGAAGGATGGGGAGTGCCCGCGGAGTCGTGCCGATAGAGATTCGCCGATAGATCCATACCGTCGGCCCTTCGGCTGTAGTGTCGCCTTACCCGTCTTTTTGAGCTTGAGCGATCGAAAGGATGTTTCAAAATCCATATCTGACAATGTTGCAGAGCGGTACGTATGAGCGAGTTCTATTCACGGAGAAGATATCTTGGTGTCCTTGGAACGGTTGGGACAGCGGGTGTCTCCGGATGTACCACACTCGAAGGCATCCAGCGAGAGTTGGCGAGCCAGGGAGACGAGAAATGGGTGTTCACCACCGAGGGTGAGGAAACGTTGTTCCCGGCAGTAGCCGACGGAACTGTCTACGCGGGAAGTACCGCTGGCACTATCTATGCGGTGGAATCCGGCTCCCAGCGGTGGGCGTTCGAAACCGATGGAGCGATACAATCGCCGCCGAAGGTGGTTGAGACGACCGTCTTTGCAGGGGATACTGAGGGTACGCTGTACGCCGTGGATGCAACGACCGGCGAGGAGAGATGGACGGCTCCCGTTGCCGGTCCGATTACGTCTTCGCCGGTAGCGATTGGTGGAACCATATACACAGGGGCGGACAAACTGCATGCCCTTGATGCGGCGGACGGTACTGAGCAGTGGGTGTTCTCTGGCGACACCTCGATTCGGTCGGCAGTGGCCCTCGGGGAAACAGACACCGTCTATGCCGGTAGTGCTGAGGGACAGGTCTACGGGGTTACCGCTGTCGATGGAAAAGAAAAGTGGGCCAATGAGGCTGATGGAGCGGTTTCTCTGGCCCCCACTGTGAGGCCGGGAGAAGGGGTTGTTGGGGCGACGGATTCGGCGGTGTTCGCGATGGATTGGAAAACAGGGGAACGAAACTGGCGACAGGCGGTGAACGTTGCGGATCAGCATCCGATATATATCGACGGCTATGTTTACGCGGCGGGCAACGGAAACAATGTATATAACGTCGGGAGTGACGAGGGAGAATGGCCATATAAAACGGATGCCGCGATCTCGTCTCAGATCGCTGGAATGGTCCTGTACGGCGCGATCTATGTCGGCGGTGAAGACGGACGGTTTGCCTCGGTTAATTTCATTGATGGCACGGAACGGTGGTCATTCGATACTGCTGGCGTCGTCCGATCCGCGCCAGCGATCGGAACGGGAACAGTATACGTCGGGACCGATACCGGACGGGTACACGCACTCGTAGAAAAAGACGCATAGGGAATCGATCGGACGGCAAATACGCCGAGCCACGTGATCGGTGGACGTAGTGGGTGACCAGTCCAGGGCAGATTCCCCGGAGCAACGATCCCGTTTCGCCGCACCCGACCGCGCTGTCCGCACCAGGTTTCGATACGTCTGTGACTCAGCTACGTTGAGAGCACGGCTGATTGCGCATCTCCGAGGGCACCGGACGCTGGCTCACAAGGTCCCGGCTAGTTCGACAATCTCTTCGACGAGCGTTTCCGGTGTCGGTCCCAGCAGCGTCGCCGTTTCGCCGTGATCGATCACAGCCAGCCCCTCAATCGAGCAGTCACCAAGACGGTCCATCGTCGTCTCGTCGTTTTGAGCGTCGGAACCGACGACGGGCCAGCCGCGTTCCGCCATCGCCGCCCGCAGGGAATCGTCGATCCGACATTCGATGGCTGCGCGCAGATCCGGACGGAACTCCCGCGCCTCCAGTAGCCGGTGGGCTGGCTCCGCTGGGACGCCGAACCTGACAGGGCCGTCCGGCCTGATCCGGCCGTCCACGATATCGAGTCCGCCCTCGACCGCCGCCGTCTCGTCGACGGTTTCGGCGTAGGGAGTCGCCGCGGCGATGTTCGCGCCTGCTGGGAGAGCGAACGATCCGAGGTCGGCTTGGTCGAGTCGGTCGAGGGCCGAATCGAGCGCGTCGACCGTCGGCTCCCGCGCCGCCTCGTTCCGGAGTCCGACGAGGTGATGCACGGCGCCGGGACCGCTCCCGCTGTCGTGGTGGTATCTGACAGCCCGTTCCATGAACGCGACGCTCCGATCGACCGCCTCGCTCATCGACGCACCGCGGGCGAGCCGTGTCGCGACCGCCGACGAGAGCGTACAGCCCGAGCCGTGCGTCGCGTCGGTGCCGATCCGGGGATGGGTAGCCGTTTCGACCGAATCGGTGGTTACCAAAACGTCGAGTACCGCGTCCCCCGGCATGTGGCCGCCCTTGACGAGCGCCGCGTCGGCACCCATCTCGACGAGCGCTTCGCCGGCGCGGCGCGCGCTTGTCTCGTCGTTCGGTTCGATATCAGTCAGGACCGCGGCTTCGTCGGCGTTCGGCGTGACGAGCGCTGATTCTGCAATGAGTGCCTCGTAAGCGGACTCCGCGGCTTCGGTCAACAGCCGGTCACCGGTCGCCGCGACCATCACCGGATCGACGACGACCGGAGCGTCGAGTTCGCGGACGGCCGCGGTTACCGTCTCGACGACCTCGACGGTGGCGAGCATCCCGGTCTTGACCGCCTGCACGTCGAAATCCGACCGGACCGCGTCGATCTGGGCGTCGATCTCCGCGATCGGAAGAACGTGACTCGACTCGACGCCCGTCGTGTTCTGGGCAGTCACGGCGGTCACCGCTGAGGTTCCGAAGCCGCCGGTCGCCTCGATCGTCTTGAGATCGGCCTGAATCCCGGCGCCGCCGCCGGAGTCACTGCCGGCGATCGTCAACACGACCGGTTTCTCGACCGGCGCCGGAACGCGTCGTTCGCTCATGTCGGTGGTACAACACGAGAATATAAATCGATGATGGTACGCCGAAACGTCTTCACTCCGGCCCACGTACGGTCCGATATGTATCGGGCGATCCTTCCGAACGGGCAACTCAAATGTGAGCGCTACGAGCGCGGCGAGCGGGGCGTCGAACTGTACGACAGCGACGACGAACTGCTCGCGTTCGTGCCGTATCAGAACCTCGAAGCGCTGCTCACCGAGACGGCTTATGAGACCGACGAGCCGTCGGTGATGTAATTACCCGGAACAAGAACCGATCGCGAAACCGAAGATCAGACGTCGTCGGGCGTCTCGGCGTCGTCCTCGACGGCCCGTTTCATCGACTCGCGACGGGCCTTGGCGTCACGCCCCGTACATTCGAGCAAGAAGTCGTTTTTCGCGGTATTCGCGTCGCCCGCGGCGTCGACCTCGCCGGCTTCCATCAACTCTTCGAGGCTCTTTTCTTCGAAGTGAACAGCGAGTTTGTCTTTCTTTCCGGAGTACGACATCGTGCCGGCGACGATCCGGGTAAAGACCGGATTATCGGGCGATTCGACGACGTGGAGGTCGTTTCCTTTGTACTCCTCAGTTCCGGTGATTTCGCCGAAGTACTCCTCGATCGTCGCTTCCATGTCGGGAACACGCTCTTCGAGATACTCCCCGCGCCGCATCTTGTACTCTTCCATACCTGGGGATATCGGAATCCGGGTGTTTACTGGTTTCGTTCGGCTTCGAGCCACGCGTTGCACTCGGGACAGGAGTCACCGTCACGATAGCCCGAGTGAGCCTCGACTCGAAACCCACACTCGGAGCAGACGATTTCGCCTTCGGGAACCGTGATTCCGGAGAGGGATTCCTCCCCAGGGTCCTCGATCGTTGTGTCCGTTTCGACGACGCGCTCAGTGTCGGCGTCGTCCTCGGGATCACCGGGCCACTCGCCCGGATCCCGCTCGGGGTCGACATCGTCAGTAAGGATTTCGGTGTCCTCCGATTCGGGGTCCGGCGGTTCGTCGTCGACCGGCTCGTCGTCCGGTGGCGATGGATCTGTATCGATCAGTTCACCCCCCGCCGACGGATCGGAAGCCGGATCGTCGATACCGGTTTGGGCGTCGGCGATACCCGGTGACGGCGTTGGCCCCTCCACATCGGCGGGGCTATCCTCGTCGGCATCGACTTCGGTCCGGTCGACGATGCTCGCCACGGCCTCGTCGTCCGGATCGCTCTCGGTAGGCTGTTCTGTGTTGAGCTCGGGAGCCGTGTCCGCCTCGACGTCGGGGGCCGCGTCGTCCTCAAGGCCGACCGCCTCGCCGTCGACGACGGCTGTGACTTCGGTACTCTCGGAGACGACGCGCTCAGTCCCACAGCGTCGACAGCGTTCCAGCTCGCGTTCGGTGGTGACCACCTCGTCGCCCTCCTCTTCACGTTCACGTTCTACGCCCGCGGGCTCGAACGCGTGGCCCAGTATCGAACACTGTAGTCCCATTACGAGCACGTGGCCGTGACAGAGGTATAAACCTTGAGTCCGATACCGACTGGCCGCCGAACGGTTAAGACATCGCCGAACGAACTGTCGCGTATGCAGGCGAAGCGAGAGTACCGTGATCGCGACGACACCGAGGTCGCGGTGCTCGACGCGCTCGTCAACCGGACCGAAGAAGGGATGACCGTGTTCGAGCTCCGGACGGATGTCGAGGTCGATATCGACGACCTCGAGACGGCCCTTGCCGAGTTGAAAGACGCCGGGCTCATTACCGTCGAGAACGACGACGGACCGATGCGGATCTATCCTGACGATCGGGTCGTTCCGGAGTTCGACGCCGAAGAAACCACAGAGACATCGCTCATCGATCGGCTCAAACGGAAGTTTGGGTTATGAGTGCTTACCTGAGACGCGGCCGTTTTACCCTTCCGACGCGTGCAATCCGTCAATGACAGTCGTTTTTGACGTCCACGAATCACACGACGCGACGTTCACCGAGCACAGCGGTCGACGGGTCGTCGCCCACTACGGCCGCCCGGAGCGGGCCCATCGGGCCGTCAGAAACGTCGTCGGATCGATCGAGATGGACTACGGCATCGTCGAAGTGAGCGGCGACGACCGGGTCGACTTCGTCGATAATGCCGTCACGAATCACGTTCCAGAAGCGGACGGACAGGGCGTCTACGCCCTGTTGCTCGATCCACAGGGCCGTATCGAGACCGAACTGTACGTTTATAACGCCGACGATCGGCTGCTCTGTTTCGTCCCGCCGGGATCGGCAGCGGATCTCGCCTCGGAATGGAGCGAGAAGACGTTCATCCAGGACGTCGATGTCCGCGCCGCGACCGAAGACTTCGGCGTCTTCGGCGTTCACGGTCCGAAAGCGACCGAAAAAATCGCGTCCGTGCTCACGGGCCCGAGCACGCCTGACGGGCCGCTTTCGTTCGTTCGGGGGACGATCGGTGACTGGGGTGCGACCGTCGTCCGCACCGACGATCTCACCGGTGAAGAGGGATACGAGGTCATCTGCGCCGCCGAAGACGCAAAGCGAGTGTTCGATGCGCTCATCAACCACGGCCTCAACGCCGCCCCGTTCGGCTACCGTACGTTCGAATACCTCCTGCTTGAGGCCGGAACGCCGCGATTCGAGACGGAACTGGCCGGAAACGTTCCGAACGTCCTCGGGATCCGGAACGCGCTGGACTTCGAGAAAGGGTGTTACGTCGGTCAAGAGGTGGTCTCGAAGATCGAAAACCAGGGACGACCCTCGAGGCAACTGACCGGGCTTCGACCCGAAGCCACCCCCGAAAGCGGGGCTGCCGTCTTCGACGGGGACGAGAACGTCGGTGAGGTGACTCGCGCCGATTACAGTCCCGCCCTCGATGCGCCGATCGCCATGGCACTCGTCGAATACGGGCTCGAAACCGACGAACTGGCGGTCCGGATCGACGGCGAGGATATCGCCGCCGAGGCCGTCGAGTTGCCGTTCATCGACGGGTCTGCCCGCTCCCGGCGGCTACCGGAGTACTGAAGAAGCTCTGTCAGCTTTTCAGTTTCGGCGAGCCCTCGGGTAGTCGACGGACAGAAGTTGAAACGCCAGTGGCGTCGGACTGGACGGGACGGGCAGACAGCGGGGAGGTTTTATAATAGCCCCGAAATACGCGTGTAAGGAATGTCTGGCGACGTACTCGTGGTGACGAGCGGCAAGGGCGGTGTCGGAAAGACGACGACGGCCGTCAACCTTGCCATCGCGCTCCGCCAGCGGGGCCACTCTGTGGCGATCCTCGACGCCGATCTCGGCATGCCGAACGTGGGCGCGTTCGTCAGCCTCGACACCGACGCGACGCTTCACGACGTTCTCGCATCGCGCGCGACGACGGCGGCGGCCACCGCCGAGATCGACGACGGCCTCGGATTCGTCTTCGGTGACCGGTCTCTGGAGGGATTCGCCGAGGCCGATCCGGCGCGACTGGACGGTGTCGTCGAGGAGCTCGCGGAGCAGTACCAGTACGTCCTCGTCGATACCGGCGGAAGTCTGACCTACGAGGGTGTGTACCCGATGGAACTCGCCGACGAGATACTGCTCGTCACGTCTCCAGTTCCGGCTGCGATTACTGATACGAAAAAGAGCAAGCGACTGGCCGACCGATTGGACGTTCCCGTCCGCGGCGTCGTCGTGACGCACACGAGCGAGGGTGACATCCCGGAATCAGTTGCCAGCGAACTCGATGTCGATTTCCTGGGCGACATCCCGACCGACGACGCTGTCGTCGAAAGCGTTGCAAAGCGGCAACCGGTCGTCGCGTACGCGCCCGAGAGCGCGGCCTCTGTCGCCTACTATCGTGTCGCAAAGCGGCTTTCCGATCCGGCGTCGGCCGAGTTGGATCCGCTTGAAACGATAGCGGAGTCGCCCGAGGTGGCGGCTCGAACAGCCACGCACGACAAAGATGCGGGACGCGTCGAGAGCCGAGGGGAACCGATGGAGGTACCGGAATCGACGACCGACAGTGAAGAACAAGCAGACGGAACCGAGACGAACGAATCACCGCCAGACGGCGAGCCGTCCCCGGAAGCGACGACTGCGGAGGGCCAGTCAGAAAACGAAGCGACCGCTGAAGAGTCACCGAAGGGGGGGACAGCCGCCGAGGAGCCACGGAAAGACGAGACAGCGGACGCGGATGGAACCGAAAGTCCGCCCCGGGGACAAAAGCGGGAGGGTGGCTCCGAGGGGAGCGAAACGTCCGGTTCCGACGACGAGTCCGGCCCCGGATTCTTCGGTCGCCTGCTCGGACGCCTTCGGTAGCGTTACGTATCCGGATCGTCGGTCTGAAGGTCCCGAAAGACGCCCGAAACACGTTCTTTGAACAGTTCCAGGTCGTCGATAGTGTCGTTGAGATCCGCAATCGTCTCGTCGAGACGGTCGAACTCCGATTTGAAGTCGGCCTGCGTCGCCTGTATCGCCTCGAGATCGGATTCGAGTTCCGACTGCGCCGACCGGATCTCGTCGATCTCGTCGTCGACCTCGTCGATTCGGTCGATGGCTCCGGAGCGTTCCTCGACGGTCGATTCGATCCGCTCAGTCCGATCTTCGAGCGCTGACAGTTCGGATCGAACGTCGTCCACGACCGAATCGAAAGTGCCGTGTCTGTCGATGAACGATTCGATGGTGTCGGTGTAGGCGGCCAGATCGCTGACCTCGCTCTGGAGGTGTTTGAGACGTACTTCCTGGCTTTTGCGCCCCTCGGCATCGAGTTCCGAACGGAGCGCAGCCGCCGTCTCGTCGTCGACGCGATCGTTTCGTAGTTCGGCCAGAAGGACGCGGGCGACCCCGCCGGAGGGAACAGCGAGGTCTTCGTCGGGTGACGCGTCGGCCGTGCTGTCGGTATCCGTGGCCGGCTGTGTGTCCGGGGCGTTCTCAGCGGCCTCAGTGGTATCGTCCCCGGCAGCGGCCTCAGTGGTATCGTCGCCGACAGTCGCTTCGGCGGCGTCTCCGGGCGAAACGGAGGGCCTGGAGTTCGGGACAGAAGCGAGCGAGTCACGGTCGCCCCCGACGAACTCTCGGAGGGTGTCGGAGCGCGCCCGATCGGTGATATCGTCAAGCACCGACGCCTCGGTCACCGATAGCTCCGGCTCCCGGTCGAGTGACTCCGGCTCGAAGTCGGGAATCCGATACCGGATCGTGCGCCGCTCGTCGGGATCGAACGACCGCACGAAGGTCGGTCCGTCGATGGTCCACTCCGTGCCGTACTCAGTGTCGAACTGGATCGCTTCGTCGGGGGACGATCCGAGTGTCGGATCGGTGACTTGGACCGTCGCGGCCGAATCGCGGTCCGAGTCCACTTCGAGCCGCACGCGTCCGTCGCCTTCGACCGTCTTTGTGACGGTGATCCCGTCGTTTCGGACGGTCCGTGTCGGTGCTGTACTGTCGTTCATAGTTGTCTGTCTGTGCGACGGCATTTATGACCCCGGATCAGGTTGGCGGGCGTTTCGATCCCAGCGATCAGCGACGATCGCTATCGAGTTCGATCTCGAGGTCATCGAGCAGTGCCTTCGCTTCCTCGCGTTTCTCCTGGTGTTCCTCGAGGAACTCGCGCATGAGTTCGGCCGCCTGTTCCTTGCAGCCGCCACAGAGCCGTTCGCCGCCGACACACTCGTCGTAGACTTCGGTCGCGAACTCGTCGTCGTCGCCCGATAGCAGGTAGGCATACAGTTCATACACCGGGCACTCGTCGGCTTTCCCGCCGAGTTCGCGCTGCTTTTCGGCGGTTTCGCGGCCGCCCGTCGTCGCCGACTTGACCTTGTCGTAGCCGTCTTCGGGATCGTCGAGCAGGCTGATGTGACTGGCCGGAACCGACGACGACATCTTTCCGCCGGTCAGCCCGGTCATGAATCGGTGATAGATCGAAGAGGGCGGCAGAAAACCGTAGCCGCCGTGTTCGGCTTCGATCTCGCGGGCCAGTTCCTCGGCCGCCTCGCGGTCGAGATCGAAGCTGTCGACATGACCTTCGTAGACGCGTTTCTCGCCGTCAATCGCCTCGATGAGGGCCTCGAAGGCTTCGTCTGTCGCGTTGCGGTCGAGGAACCGGACGCGGGGACGGAGGGGTTCCTTGCCGCCGGAGTCGAGGGTTTCGATTGCGCTGTCGAGGGCGTCCGCCGATGGCTGCTCCGAGCGGAGCCACTCGGCTGCCTCGGTACACCGCACGTCGCTTTCGGCGGCCGACTCCCGGGCAGTGAGCGCCTCGTAGGCGCGGGCCACCAACGCGCGCTCGGCGTCGGTTAGCTCGAAACTCGCATACGCCTCAGTGACGCCGAAGTATCGCATCCGGCCGGCGAGGTCCCGTGCCAGCCGCATGTGGGGGTCCTGATCGGGGCCGACCGGGATGACGGTCGGCTTGGGATCGTCCAGTTGCGGATAGAGGATGTCGGCCATCTGGGTGACGACCGATTGCATGTAGGAGACCTCCGTTTCGCCGTCGAAGTCATAGATCGCCCCCAGTTCCGAGAAGTTCGCCTTCGTCCCGAGTTCGAAGGCGAGGTCCTGTACCTCTCGGTTCGTCGACTGTCGATAGAGCGTGCCTGCCTCGGGATCGAAGCCCAGCGCGATGAGCGAGAGGAGATAACTCTCGGTGTGTTCGTCGATTTCGTCCCACGACAGTCCGCGGGCGGCGTGGGCCTCCATGTCAGCGATGAGTCCGTAGGCGTCGCCGCCGCGTTCCTGATGCCAGATCAGTTCGTCGAAGACGAGTTTGTGGCCGATGTGTGGATCGCCGGTCGGCATAAAACCCGACAGTGCTGCGAACGGGTCGTCGTTCGCCATGGCCTCGGCGACCGGTCGGTAGTCGCGGTGACCGAAGATGACGCCGCGCCGCATCAGGTAGTGGGGGCTCGGGACGCGGGGTAACACGTCTTCGAAGGTTTCGATACCGAACTCCTCGAAGAGCTTTCGGTAGTCGTCGACGGTCGAAGAACCCCACGGGTCGAGAGCCACGTCGTCGGCTCCTTTCGTCCCGCCGTCGCTTCGGACGGGCAGCGTGTCCGTTCGATCGTGGGTTCCGTCGTCTGTCATGCCGGACTGTCCGGGTGGTCCGCCCAAAAACCGTTCGTTTGTCTAGCATCGATCGCCCGGTCGCCGCTGGCTCGCTGCCCGCTCGTGACTGTTAGAACCGAGAGTAACCATAGATAGTTACATACATTTCGAAAGGTAATCAGTATCCGGCGGCGTACGTTAGGACAGAATGGTTACGAGGGATGGTCGCCACCGTCGCTCACGGCGATCGTTTCTCGCTGCAGCGACGGCAGCGACGCTCGGCGTGACCGCGGGTTGTAGCAGCAATGACGGTGCGGGCCGGGTCGATGTGCTCTCAGCGGGAAGTCTTTCGATAATACTCGGCAACCGGATCGGGAAGTCGTTCGAGACGGAGACAGAAATCGATTTTCAGGCGGAGTTTCACGGATCGAACGCCGTGATGCGTTTCGTAACGTCGGGACAGAAGTCGGCGGACGTCGTTGCGAGTGCGGATGCCCGCCTGCTCCGGGAGACGCTTCAACCCGACTACGCGACGTGGGACGTCGTCTTCGCATCGAACGCCGTGGGTATAACGTACAACTCCGACACGGAGGTGGGACGGATGCTCGAAAACGGGCGGCCGTGGTACGAGGCGCTCAGCGAGGCGGACTCGGAGATAGCACGGAGCGATCCGGATCTCGATCCGCTCGGCTACCGGACGGTCCAGATGTTCAAACTGGCCGAGGAGTACTACGGCGTCGAAGGGCTCGCAGAGCGGCTTATCGACCGACTCGAGATCGATCCACAGGAAGCCCATCTACTCGCGGGGATCGAAACGGGAGACAGGGCTGCTGCGGTCTGTTATAGGAACATGGCGGTCGACCACGGGTTGCCGTTCATCACGCTGCCGGATGAGCTTAATTTCTCGAATCCGGAGTACAGCGACCACTACGCCCAAGCGACGCATACGACCGACGAAGGTACGACCATCGAAGGGACGCCGGTACTATACAACGCGACCGTTCTCACCGACGCCGATCATCCCGAGAACGGACGGCGGTTTCTGAACCATCTCCTGCAACGCGAGACGGTCCTCAGAGAAAACGGACTCATAGTCGATGAGCGGTTCCCCAGAGCGAACGGGGCAGTGCCGGAGGAGGTCCGTCCGTGACCCGGGGGTACGGAGATCAAAGTAATCGAACCGGGATCGGCTCGATCTTCGGCGGGGACTACACGCTCTTCGGTCTCCTCGGGGCCGTGTTGGTCGTCTATCTACTCTATCCGTTCGTTACCTTCTTTGCGGGCGCTCAGGGGCACGTTTCTGTCGGCGGCTTCATGCGTTCGGAGGTCGTTTCGGCGGCTCGATACTCGCTAACGACGGCCCCCGTTTCGACGGCGCTGGCTACAGTTTTCGGGGTCCCGCTGGCCTACTTCCTCTCTCGGGCCGAGTTCAGAGGCAAACTCCTCGTCGACTCGCTCGTCATACTGCCGCTCATCCTGCCACCGGTCGTTGGCGGGACCATGCTTCTCACTGGATTCGGTAACTTTACCCCCGTCGGACAGTTCGCCAACTCGTTGGGTGTGACGCTAACCGACTCGTACATCGGCATCGTCTTTGCACAGACCTTCGTGGCGTCGCCGTTCGTCGTGATCACGTCACGCGCCGGGTTCGATTCCATCGAGGAGTACGAAAAGGCCTCGAGGAGCCTCGGAAAAGGCCCCGTCGAGACGTTCGCCCGTGTTTCTCTGCCCCTCTCTAGCGGACATATACTCGCGGGGATTGCCCTCACGTTCGCGCGTTCGATCGGCGAGTTCGGTGCCACCATGATGACGGCGTACAACCCCCACACGATGCCGACACAGATCTGGGTGACGTTCATTTCGAGGGGCGTCTTCGCCACGCTTCCGATCGTCGCCATGCTCGTGGCACTCGGATTGATCGTCGTCGTCGGTATACGCTATTCCGGAAAGAACATCGGTGTAAACGGATGATCCGCCTGGAAGGCGTCACGAAGACCTACGCCGGCTTCGGGCTCGATGTGGATCTCCGCTTCGAAAACGAGATCACAGCCGTCATCGGTCCCAGCGGGAGCGGGAAGTCGACACTTCTCGGAATTCTCTCGGGGCACGATACCCCCGACTCGGGGACGGTTACTCTCAACGGTCGCCAGCTCGACGGGGTCGTCCCCGAGGAGCGAAATATCGGGATGATTTTCCAGCGGCCGACGCTCTTTCCGCATCTCTCTGTGAGAGCGAACATCGAATACGGGGCCGAGATCGACGACAGCGAAATACACGAACTGTGTGAACTGCTGGAGATAGCGGACCTCCTCGAAACCGACAGATCACCGGAGACACTCTCCGGGGGCGAAAAACGACGAGTTTCGGTAGCGAGAGCGATCGTCACAGCACCCGACGCATTACTGCTCGACGAGCCCACGACGGGCCTCGACGAGCCGATCCGTCGCCGTCTCAAGTACGAACTCCGGCGCGTTCTCACCGAGCTTGACATCCCCTGTATCTACGTTACGCACGATCAAAACGAGGCCTCGGTCGTCGCCGACTCGGTCGTCGTGATGCGGGACGGCGCTGTACTCCAGCAGGGCGATTACGGAGAGATTCTGGAATCCCCCCGAAACGAGTTCGTCGCCGACTTCGTCGGCATCGAGAACCTCATCCGGGGAGAGATACGGCAGACCGGCTCCGGTCGGACAGTCGTCGATATCGGCGGGGCGTTAGTTGAACCGGAAAGCCCGGGTGTGGAGGGCGCCGGTGCACCGAACACAGAGGTCTGTGTCGGCATCGCGCCCGAATCGATGACCGTCACTGCGAACCCACGAGACGACGAAGAAAGACGTACTCGGGGTCAAGACCCCGGAGCTACCGGTGCGCGTACGAACCGTATCGAATGCGTCGTAGAGCAGGTCATACCCGAGCGGGGGGCGAAGACGGTGTTCCTCGAGTGTGGACTTCCGAAACGGCTCAAAGCAGTAAGTAACGCGGACTCGACCATCGAGGCCGGAAACGAGGTAGTCGTCGAGTTCGACGCGTCGGACGTCGTGATCGTGTGATCGAGCGCGGAATCGGGGCGACGCGATCGCTTACGGTGTCAGCCGCTCGATCGAGCGCCAGTGGACCGTTTCGCCGTCGACCAAGGCGAACACCATCCGCTTTCGAACGCCGTGAGCAAGTCGTACGTCGAGCGCAAGATCACGGGGAGAGAGGACGGCGTCCGCGGGGAGAACCCGGACCAGAAGCTCGGAGTGGCCGAGATCGTCGACGCGATCGACGTCTTCGTACGTCCGGAAGTCGGCGCCGAATTTGAACCCGGTCTTCGGGACGACGCCGCGGTCGCGAAGCGCCCGATACACCGTGAGCCGGCGATCGAACCGCTCGCCCTCGACGACGCGGCCGCGAGATTCGATCGCCTCCGTGCCGCCGTCGACGGCGAGCAGTCCTTCGCCGGCCAGGTAGGCGGCCTCCAGAAGCGACAACTGGACCGCGTCGTCGTCGCGATCCATTCGCTGGCCGTAGAAGCCACGCTCGTACAGGGCCGGCGGCGGCGTCCAACAGAGGACGCGATCCTCGAGGAGGTGGCCCTCGATCGGGCCGTCGATTCCGGCCGAACTCGTCCCCGTGATCTCCGGGACGTCCGTCCGGAGGTAGGTGAGTTCGCTCTCCTCGTCGACGACTGCGAGGACGACATCCCCGAGCGAATCGAGCGTCACGGACGCGCGCTCGCCGAGGACGCGGATCCGGTACTGGACGGTTCCGTCCCACGGACCGTCCCCGCGGGGATGGGCGACGAACGCGGCACCCTCGGGATCGTCGACCCACCCCTCGCGTGCGGGTGAGACGTAGAAGCCGCGATCCCGGAGATCCTTATAGACGAGAAACGGCACGACGATATCGCCGTTGTCGGCGAGAAAGCCCGCGATCCCCTGTCCGTCGACCGAACCGAGGTCGCCCCGATAGAGGAGGTGGGCCGCTTCCACGCGGGAAAGGACGACGCCGTCGCCCCGTGGCCGGCCGTACCCCCGCGAGTCGTAGTAGCGCTCGCGGGCGTTCGCGCCGACTTCGACGACCCCGTCGGTCAGGTGGCCTTCCATACCCGACTCTCCCGCTCGGAGTTGTATAGCCCCTGCGGTCGATCCGCACGCGACTCCCGTCGTCGGTCCTGCTATCCGTCATCAACCGAACAGCCGGTATCGAGACACCGCCGCCCGGTCGCCGTCTCGAAGACCGGCAAGCCACACTCACACTCGTCAGCGACGGTCCCGTCCGGGACCGCGAACCCGGTGTCACAGTCGGGATATCGCTCACAGCCGGCAATGAGACCGCCGCGCCTGCGGATCCGGAGTTCGGCCGCACAGTTCGGGCAGTCCCACTCGCGGTCGAAACGCTCCCGGACGGCCCCGAGCAGTGACCCACAATCGCGATCGAGACACAACTCGAAGCGCTCGCCGCGGTCGATACGGAACGTCGGCAGCCCGCAGTCACACGTCGAATCGGTCGTCGATGCCCCGCTCGGAAGCCCGAACGTCGCATCGCACTGGAGACAGACGGTACGGTCGCCCGTTCGAACGAGCTGTCCGTCACAGTGGCAAGTACCGACGGGTGTACCGGCTCCGGTGGCCTCGTGTTCGGCGACGCTGACTTCGCCCGCGGCTTCGATCCGGAGCGTCTCGTCCCCGTCGCTCGCGAGGAGCCAGAGGGGGTCGCGTGTCACAGAGAGGGTCTCGGGGCGAGTCAGCCACGCGACCGGCTGGTAGCCGTCGATGTCGTGAACGAGGACGGTGTTGTCCGGTTTCAGTACGACGACCACTCGACCGCGGACCGTCCGGTCGCGGGTGCCGTCGAAGCGGACGAGACAGTCGCCAGCGATGGTTCGAATCGACATGGACCGTCTGGCCGCGTTCCCGTATTTAAATAACAGGGCCGGACGACGATCACCGAACGTAGTTGCCGACTTGCCCGCCCTCAATCGCCCGTGGCAGCGCAGTTGTTCGGTCCGATTTCGAGTTCTGTCGGCGTTGCTCCGTCGTCGGGGACATCCCCGCCGGCGTTGACGTCAATTATCGTCTCGTAGTTTGCCGGCTTTTCCGGGAGCGAGTCGGTGAGTCGACTGACGAACGTCTCGCGGTCGACCGTCAGCAGTTCTAGATCCGTCCGGACCGCCCCGATCGTCGTGGCGACGGCCTCGCCGGGCGTCACGTCGGTCGTTCCGTCCGGAGCGACGGCGAAGTGACCGGGCAAGACAGTGATCGGATCCGGTTCGGCCAGAAGCGTCCGGTGGAGTGAGTCATAGAGCCGTTCTGCCCCGTCGTCGGCGTCGCCGGCCCCGAACTGGAGTTCGGTTCGTCCCACGGAGTCGACGAACAGCGTATCGCCAGTCAGCACCGCCTCTCGATCAACGAGGTAGCTCACGATCTCGGAAGTGTGCCCCGGCGTCGGCACGGCTTTGATATCGATTTCGCCGAGAGTGACGACCTCGTTTCGTTCCAGTGGTCGGTAGTCGTTAGTCACGCCGCGATCGGCGGCATCGGCACTGAGGTAGTACGTCGCTCCGACGTGGTCGGCGAGTTCTCGACCGCCGGAGATGTGGTCCGCATGGACGTGGGTATCGAAGACGAACTCGATGGAGTAGCCCCGATCCGAGGCGACGGCGGGGTAGTTTTCGATGTGCCGGGTCGGGTCGACGACGGCGGCGATCTCGGCGTCCGGATCGGCAATCAGATAGCTCAGACACCCTTTCGCCCGGCGCTGAAACTGAACGATCTCGACGTCGCCGTCGGTCGGCACGTCGACGGTGTCGTACACTTCACTCCACCCCTCCATGCCGTCTTCGACGACCGTGACGTGCTCGTAGCCGGCGTCTTCGAGCTGTCTGGCGATGTCGAACGACGAAACTCCCTTGGCGCAGATCGTGACGATATCGTCGTCAGGGTTCAGGTCGGTCTGGGTTCGGAAGTCCTCGACGTCGAACTCGAGCGCCGGCTTGTACGTGTACTGGATCGCCCCCTCGATGTGCCAGGCCTCGTAGCTCTCCTCGGGTCGGGTGTCGAGGAGCGAGAACCGTTCGTCGGCGTCGATGCGGTCTCTGAGTTGTGCCGCCGTGATCGTCTCGATCATGTCGGATCGATGCACGTCGCGGAAAATAGGTTGTGGGGGTCGCTTCCCCGGGGGGAGCAACCCGTAGCGTCACCGAAAGGCAATCAGCAGGCTGATTAATGTGACCACTGAACAGGGTCGAACGACCATGGAGATCGAAACAGTCGAAACAGTCCCGCTCCGGCGCGAACTGGACGATCGGTTCGCGAACGCACAGAAGTGGATCGACAGCAGGGAGTACTGTCCGGTCAGGATCGAAACCGCAGACGGAACCGTCGGCTGGGGCGAGTGCTGGGGACCGGTCGCCGGCAACCGGGAGATCATCGACGAGTACGTCACCCCCTGGCTGACGGGCCAGCGCGTCGACAGCGTCGAGCGGATCCACGACGACCTCGTGTTCAAGCTCAGATCGTCGTATCACTCCTACGTCCCGGCGAGCGTCGTCAGCGGAATCGACATCGCGCTGTGGGACGCCTACGGCAAGTCGACCGGGCGCTCCGTCTCGCGACTCCTAGGCGGCCGTCGTCGCGACGAGGTGCGGGCGTACGCGACCGGACACTTCTTTCGGGACGTCGAGGACTTCGGGAGGCTACAATCGGTCATCGCAGAAGAGGCCCGTGGTCACGTCGACGCCGGTTTCACGGCACTCAAACAGAAGGTCGGCCTATCGAGACATTTCCCCTGGGGGCCCGAGGAGGACATCGAACTCGTACGGACGGTGCGAGAGGCGGTCGGAGACGGGATCGATCTGATGGTCGACGCGAACCACGCCTACGATCTCGCGACCGCGAAACGCGTCGCGAACGGGCTCGAAGGACTCGACGTTCGCTTCTTCGAGGAGCCGGTTCGGCCGGAGGTGGCGTACTATGCCGATCTCAGCGACGACGTGGACGTCCCGATCGCGGGCGGGGAATCGTGGGCGTTCCAACACGAGTTCAATCGAGTGCTCTCGGAGAACGCGGCCGAGTACGTCCAACCGGACGTGACCAGCGCGGGCGGGATCACGTCGACCGATCGGGTCGCGACGCTCGCACACAGCGAGAACGTCCAGTGTGTACCCCACGTGTTCGGGAGCGCCGTTGCGCTCGCGGCCAGTCTCCAGGTCATCGCGACGATCCCCGGCGAGCCGATGCTGGAGTTCGACAGGACCCCGAATCCGATCCGGGAGGACCTGGCTGAGACCCCGATCACGAACGACGGCGACGTCGTTTCGATCCGCGACGAGCCGGGACTGGGGATCGAGATCGACGAGTCGGTGCTCGAATCGTTCAGGGCGGAGCCATAACGGCGCGCCGACGCCGAGCACGGAGAGCACACCGGCCCGACGATCCGAAAACCGCGTTATTCGATCGTCCGGTCGAGAAACAGCGAGGCGCGGCCGACGGCGATCTCTTTCGTCCCCTCGGGCGTTTCGGCGGTCACCTCGATCGAGACGACACCGCGGGTCCGGCCCGATCGAACGACCGTCGCTTCGGAGGTGAGGTCGGCCGTTGCGGGGCGCAGATAGCTGACGTTGAGTTCCGTCGTGGCGTGGGTCTGCTCTCGCGGCGCTTCAAGCGTCGTCCTGATCGCCGAGCCGGCACTGTGATCCATCAGCGTCGCGACGATCCCGCCCTGTATCACGTCCGAACCGGCGTTCGTGAGCGAGTCGTCGTGTGGGAGGGCGTGTCGAACGTATCCCTCCCGCTGGTCTTCGAGGGTGATGCCGAGGCTCTGTAGGTGGTCGTGGTTCTCGAGGAACCACTCGTTCGCGTCGGTCACGCCACCCCGTTCAGCGGGCGCGTACTTGGGTGACTCGATCGGCGGAACACCGAAGTGGACGCCACGGGAACGGCGAGCATGGCATCCGAAAACGTCGTCGTCGACCGAGCGGACGGCCGCGTCGACATCACGCTGAACCGTCCGGGGAAGTCGAACGCGCTGACAGGCGAGATGTTTCTCCGGATCGGCGAGATATTCGACGAACTGAGCGAGGAAGACGTCTCGGTCGTCACGGTCCGCGGCGCGTCCGGTACCTTCTCCGCCGGCGTCGACATGTCCGGCGTGCCCGAGTGGGGCGAGATGGCCCCGCTCGAAGTCCGGGACCTGCTCGAACCGATCCACGAGGCGATCCGCGCCATCGAGTCGCTCGATGCGCCGGTCGTCGCCGCGCTGGAAGGCAACGTCCTCGGCGGTGGACTCGAACTCGCGGTCGCGTGCGACATCCGGATCGCTGACACTACAGCGAGTTTCGGCCTCCCCGAATCGACGCTGGGGCTGGCGATGGACCTCGGCGGCGCACAGAAACTCCCGGGTGTGATCGGCGAAGGGGCAACCAAGCATCTGATCATGACCGGCGAGCCGATCGACGCCGAGCGGGCCCACGAGATCGGGCTGATCCAGGAGTGCCACGAACCGGGGGGCTTCGAGGACGCCATCGACGAGCTCGTGGCGACGCTTTCCTCGAAGCCGACCTACGTCCACGGGCTGGCGAAGCGACAGGTCCACTCGGTTCGGCCGCCCAATCTCGATCAATCGATGCAGCAGGCCATCCATCACGCGATCGCGGCCTACAACGAGCCGGAGACGCAGCGCCGCGTCGAGGAGTTCTTCGAATAGAGAGGCGGGGCGTTCGGACCACTATCGGTCTCCGTTTCCGCACGTGATCACTGCACAACGACTATTGGTCGAACCGGCGAACTTCGGGTAGGAAGTTTAGTTTCAGTGGGATCAAAGATGGGTGGACAACACACACAGGAGACGTGGGACGAGGAGAGAGCAAACGCGTTCGAGCAGTTGCAGTTCCTGACACGGGGGGAATCCAGAGTTCGAATCATGGAGTGTCTTTCCGCCTCGGGGTCGGTAACACAGCGCGAACTTCGGGCCCAACTGGCCGTTTCCAGGACGACGGTCGCTAGATCGCTTCGATCACTGGAAGACCGAGGTTGGGTCCGAAACAGCGACAACGGAGCGTACCGACTCACACGGGCCGGAACCGTCATCGTCAGTGAGCTCTCCGGGCTGCTCGAAACGGTCCAGACGGTCGAGGAGCTATCGGAGTTTCTGCGCTGGTTCCCGAGCGATGAGTTCGCGCCGGATTTTTTGAATCCAAGCGACGTGGAGGTGATCGTCTCCAGCGAAGGCGACCCCTACGCCCCGGCGAGAGAGCAGACGGATATCCTTCGGAGCGCGGACAGACTGCGGATCATTCTTCCGGCGGTCGATCTGGAGGGAACCAAGACGCTCGCCGAGCAGGTCACCGACCGCGGACTCGAAGTGGAGACGATCGTCTCGCCGGATGTCGAAGCGACGATCGAGTCGGGCGAGTTTGCCTCGCTTCTGGCAGAGCCACTCGCCACGGAGCGGGCGAGGATTCTCGCAGTCGATCAGGAACCGCCGTTCTATCTCGGACTAGCCGACGACGGCCGGGTTCAGATCGGCGTCGAAGACGACGAAGGGTTTCCCCGAGCACTCTTAGAGACAAGCGACGAAGACATCAGGGAGTGGGCGACGGATTTTTATCGGACGTACCGGGAGCGGGCCACACACAAACCGGTCGCGGAGTTCGAGTGACGAAACGGCTGTGCACACCATGCACGATTCCCGCAGGGTAAGATTATGCCCGGCAGCGGCCAAGTGATTATTGGGGGGGACAGGTTCGCAACCGGTGGGGGTGCACCGTTTCGTCCGCACCCATGGGGTGGGGTACTGCACTGACATGGTCCGAAACGCAGGTTGTCATCCCTGAAGGTCCCTGTAAGCCGTCGTCTCAGTGGGTTTATTCCCAGGAGACGCGCTTTCTGACGCCCTTCAACGTCCGGGAGATGCTCCAGACGACCACCAGAAACGGCACGAGTGGCAGCGCCACCAAGAGCAACAGCGCCGCACCCGCGATCCAGGGGTTCGCGAGTTCGTCCGATTCGCTGTCGGAGCCTCGCACCGATCCTAACACGCCGTCCAGTCGTCCGGAGAGTATTTGTTTGACCATACGGAAGGGTTGGTCTCCCGCTGATATGAGCCTTGGCCTCAAATCTCACACAGTGGGACCGTCGGCGCGCGGATGGAAAGTTTAAGGGCCGAACCGTCGGAACGTACGCGTAACTTCCTCTCTATGCACGACGACGGATACGACCACGCCGCGGTCGAACGACGCTGGCAGGAGGCGTGGGACGACGCCTCCGTGTACCGGACCCCCGACGAGGTCGAGGACCCGACCTACGTCCTCGGGATGTACCCCTACCCGTCCGGACAGCTCCACATGGGGCACGTCCGGAACTACACGATTACGGACGCCTACGCCCGATATCGCCGACTGTGTGGCGACGACGTGCTACATCCGATGGGGTGGGACGCGTTCGGACTGCCGGCCGAAAACGCCGCCAAGGAACGCGATACGAACCCTCGCGATTGGACGTTCGATTGCATCGAGACGATGAAGGGCCAAATGGAGTCGATGGGCTTCGGCTACGACTGGGACAGAGAGATCACGACCTGTGCGCCCGAGTACTACAAGTGGAACCAGTGGCTCTTCCGGCGGTTCGTCGAGGAGGAACTGGCCGAGCGCCGCGCCGCGGACGTAAACTGGTGTCCGAGCTGTGAGACGGTGCTGGCCGACGAGCAGGTCGAGACTGACGACGAGCTCTGTTGGCGGTGTGACACGCCCGTCGAGACCCGGGAACTCGAACAGTGGTTCCTCTCGATCACGGAGTACGCCGACGAACTCGTCGACTACATCGACGAACTCGAAGGGTGGCCCGACTCGGTCCGCCAGATGCAGCGCAACTGGATCGGCCGCCAGTCCGGGACCCGCCTCGGGTTCGACGTGTCCGGACCGGACGAGGAGTACGGCGCCGTCGAGGCCTTTACGACCCGTGTCGACACCGTCTTCGGGGCGACGTTCTTCGCTTTGGCGCCGGATCACCCGATCAGCGAGGAACTGATCGAGACCGACGAGACCGTCCACGAGTTCGTCCACCACGAGGCGGACACCGAGGGCGACGAGCCGAACGGCGTCGAGACGGACCTGACCGCCACCAATCCGGTTACCGGCGAGGAACTGCCGGTCTTCGTCGCCGACTTCGTCCTCTCCGACGTCGGGACCGGGGCGCTGATGGGCGTGCCCGCCCACGACCACCGCGATCACGAGTTCGCCTCGAAGATGGGCGTCGACATCGAGCCGGTGATCGCGCCCGAACCGGACGGGGAGAGTGACCCCGAAGCGCCCGACGTGAGCGAAGAAGCGTTCGTCGAGGACGGCGTCTTGGTGAACTCCGGCGCGTACTCCGGACTCGAAAGCGCCGAGGCGCGGGAGCGACTGACCGAGGATATCAACGGCGCCGAGGAAGGCACGCAGTACCGGCTGCGCGATTGGGGCATCTCCAGACAGCGCTACTGGGGAACGCCGATCCCGATCATCCACTGTCCGGACTGTGGCCCGGTGCTCGTCCCCGAGGGTGATCTCCCGGTCGAGCTGCCGGAGTTCATCAACACGACCGGCAACCCCCTCGACGCCGCCGAGGAGTGGAAGGAGACGACCTGTCCGGAGTGCGGCGCCGATGCCGAACGCGAGACGGACACGATGGACACCTTCGTCGACTCCTCGTGGTACTTCCTCCGGTACGTCTCGCCGGGGCTCGACGAGGCGCCGTTCGATCCCGAACGGGCGAACGACTGGATGCCCGTCGATCAGTACGTCGGCGGCATCGAACACGCCGTGATGCACCTGCTGTACTCGCGGTTCGTCACGAAGACGTTCGCCGATTACGAGGAACTCGAACACCGCGAGCCGTTCACCAACCTGCTCGCTCAGGGGATGGTCCAACTCGAAGGTGAAAAGATGTCGAAATCGAAGGGCAACGTCGTTTCCCCGCAGGCCATCGTCGAGGAGTACGGTGCCGACACCGCCCGCCTGTTCATGATGCAGGCCGCCCAACCCGAACGGGACTTCGATTGGTCCGAGCAGGGCGTCGCCTCGGCGAACGCCTTCCTGACGCGGCTCAAAGAGGTCGTCGAAGCCTACGCCGCCGGCGATATCGAGACGACAGAGGGAGGGGGTCCGATCGCCGACTACGTCGAAAGCGAAACCGAGGCCGCCGCCGTCATCGCGGCCGAGGAGTACGATGACCTGGTGTTCAACACCGCCGTCAGAGAGGCGCAATCGCTCGTCGGAACGCTTAGACAGTACCGCGACGACGGCGCGGTTCACGCCGAAACGTTCGAACGCGGGCTCTCCGTGGCTCTCCGACTGCTCTCGCCCGTCGCCCCCCACATCTGTGAGGAGCTGTGGGAGACGCTTGGATACGACGGGTTCGTCGTCAACGCGGCCTGGCCGGCGGCCGACGCCGACCGCGACACGGTCGAAAAGCGCCGCCGACTCGTCGAGAACACTCGCGAGGACATCAGACAGATCGTCGACGTGGCCGACATCGACGACCCCGAGCGGGTCGACATCGTCGTCACACCCGAGTGGAAACACGAGGCGCTGAACGTCGCCATCGACAGCGACGCCCCGAACGTCATCGGCGAGCTCATGGAGCACGAGTCGATCAAGCGACACGGCCAAGCGGCCGCCGACTACGGCCAGGAACTCCAAGAGAACCGCCAGGCACTCCAGCGGACGCTCGACCCCGAGACTGAGTTCGACGCTCTCCGATCGGCGGCGTGGCTCGTCGAAGGGGAGTTCGGGACGAAGGTTCGCGTGTTACCGGCAGCGGAGGCGCCCGAAGACGTTGCGACGAAGGCGGAACCGTCCCGGCCGGCGATCGACATCACCGAGTGAGCGGCCGCGTCGGCGTCGAAACAGAGACGGGACACAAAATCTTTTCAGCCGATCGATCTACTCGCAAGTATGATCGATCTACGGAGCGACACGGTGACGAAGCCGTCATCGGAGATGCGGACGGCCGCCGCCGACGCCGAGGTTGGAGACGACGTCTACAGTGAGGACCCGACGGTCAACGAACTGGAGTCGAGGGTCGCGGAAGTGCTTGGCAAGGAAGCCGCCCTGTTCGTGCCGTCGGGGACGATGGGCAACCAGATCGCCGCCCGCGTCCACACCGAGCGCGGCCAGGAAGTTCTCGTCGAACGCGAAAGTCACGTCTACAAGTGGGAACTCGGCGGGCTGGCACAGCACTCGGGGCTCCAGGTCCGGACGGTCGACGGCGGCGACCGCGGCGTCGTGACCCCGGAAGCGATCGCGGACGGGGTCGTCGAAGCGGACGGCCACCGACCGGGAACCGGACTGGTCTGTCTGGAGAACACCCACAACAGCAAGGGCGGGACCGCCATCGCGGCCGATCGGATCGACGCCGCCTGCGAGGCGGCCGCCGATCGACGGATCCCGGTCCATCTCGACGGCGCACGCCTGTTCAACGCGGCGACGGCGCTGGACACCGACCCGGCGCGGCTGGTCCGGGACGTCGATTCGGTGATGTGCTGTCTCTCGAAGGGACTCGGCGCGCCCGTCGGGTCGATGGTCGTCGGCAGCGAATCTTTCATCGAGGACGCACGGCGGATCCGAAAGCTGCTTGGCGGGGGGATGCGGCAGGCGGGACTCGTCGCCGCGCCGGGGCTTCTCGCGCTGGAGAACCGCGAGCGACTGGCCGAGGATCACGCGAACGCCGAGCGGCTGGCCGAGGGGCTGGCGGCGGTCGATGGGCTCGCGGTCGAGACACCGGAGACGAACATCGTCCTCGTCGAGCCTGACGAACCAGTCGAGACGTTCCTCGAAGACTGTCGGTCGGCTGACGTACTGGGGGTCCCGTTCGACGAGGGGCGCGCCCGGTTCTGTACACATCTCGGCGTCGATCGGGCCGACATCGAGACAGCGATCGACAGGATCGCGAGCCGCTGATACCGCTGGCTATCGGACGGCCCGAGCGTGGGTCGGGGGACTACCGCCTGCCCTTGCGCATCCCCTCGGAGAAGCTGAGAAGCGTCTTGCGGAGGAACAAAAAGAGTGCGAACACGAGCAAAAGCAACACGACGACGATGCCCACGAGGACGGGGTCGATCCCGAGAACCAACGGGGCAGGCGAGAAAAGCGCAGACGGAGAGGTCGCCGAAAGCATACACGTTGGATGACGTCGCCGGGACAAAACCGTTTCGGGCCGTCTCGGAGCGCTTCACCGGATCGGGACCGTCGCCGCGTTTCCGAACGCCCGAGTGAACGCGGACACTGCGTACTGCAGTCGGTGATAAAATATAACATACCACATGAAAAACGTGCCCTATGGGCAGCGATCGATCATCCGAAACCGAAAGATCACAGTACGACCACTTCATCGACGGCGGGTTCCGGAAATCTGACGGCGACGGCTCCATCGATGTCGAGTACCCCTACACTGGCGAAGTCTGGGCATCAGTTCCGGACGGGACCGCCGCGGACGTCGACACCGCCGTCTCGGTGGCACGGGGGACGTTCGAGTCGGATCGATGGAACGGTCTAAGCCGGAGCGAGCGGGCGGCGATCCTCAGACAGATCGGCGAGGTCTTCGATACCCACGCCGAGGAGCTTGGGCGGCTCGAAACCCGACAGAACGGCAAGCTAATCCGCGAGATGGAAGGCCAGATGGGGATCGTCGGCGACTACTACCGGTTCTTCGCCGGGTTGTGTGAAACGGAGGACGTCGGCGACGTGAAACCCGTTGAGAACAAAGACGGGCAGTTCTTCAATTACACGCGAAAGGAACCGCTCGGCGTCGTCGGCGCGATCACGCCGTGGAACTCGCCGCTCTTGCTCACGACGTTCAAACTGGCCCCGGCGCTCGCCGCCGGGAACACCTTCGTTCACAAACCGTCCGAGCAGACGCCGGTGAGCGCGCTCCGGTTCGCGGAACTGATCAGCGAGAAGACCGATCTCCCCGACGGGGCGTACAACGTCGTAACGGGGGCCGGCAGAACGGGCGCCGCGCTCTCCGAGCACGACGACATCGACAAACTCGCCTTTACCGGCTCGACCGCCACGGGGAGAAAGATCGGGAAGACGGCCGGCGAGAACCTGATTCCCGTCTCGCTGGAACTCGGCGGCAAGAGCCCGAACATCGTCTTTCCCAGCGCGAACTTCGAAAACGCGCTCAACGGTATTATCAAAGGGATCTTCGCCGCGACGGGCCAGACCTGCCTCGCCGGCTCACGCGTCCTACTCCAGGCGGACATCGCCGAGGAGTTCGTCGACCGGCTCTCGGAGCGGGCGGCCGAGATCGAACTGGGCGATCCCATGGATCCCGAGACGGAGATGGGACCGGTGGCGTTCAAAGGACAGTGGGAGAAGGTTCGGGGATACATCGAATCCGGTCGAGAGGAGGGCGCGGAGATCGTGTTCGGCGGCGATCGGCCCGACGAGCTACCCGGGGAGTGTTTCATCGAACCGACGATCCTCGTCGACGTGGAAAACGACATGCAGGTCGCCCGCGAGGAGATCTTCGGTCCCGTAGCGAGCGTGATCACGTTCGAGGACGAAGCCGAGGCGGTCGAGATCGCCAACGACACCGAGTACGGGCTCGCGGCCGGAATCTGGTCGGAGGACATGCGGCAGGCCCACCGCGTCGCCGAAGGGCTCGAGGCGGGAACCGTCTACGTGAACGAGTACCGGACGCTCTCGCGGGCCTCCCCCTTCGGCGGCTACAAGGACAGCGGCCTCGGGCGCGAGTTGGGCCGCGAAGGGCTCGAGGAGTACCAACAGACGAAGAGCATTTGGATCGATCTCGAGGGCCACGTCGCCGATCCGTTCCAGATCGGGTGACGGATCGCGGGACGGAACCGAACCACCGGGAAACGGGGCGGCCGCCGTGTAATAAGGCTCATACCGACGGGCGAAATACACACCGGCGATGAGTCTACTGCCCTCCACTCCGGACATCACCGCCGACAGCGAACCCCGGGTAGTCGGCCTCGACAGCGATGAGGCCGACGATCTAATGGCCGCCCTCTCTTCGGAGACCGCCCGACAGGTGCTCTCGGAACTGCATGAAGAACCAGCCCCGCCGGGCGAACTCGCCGATCGGGTTGACACCTCGCTGCAGAACGCCCAGTATCACCTCGAAAAGCTCGAGGACGCCGGCGCGATCGAGGTCGTGGGAACGGCCTACTCCGAGAAGGGCCGCGAGATGTCGGTGTACGGCCCGGCAGACAGCCCTCTCGTCATCTTCGCTGGCGAGGAAGAGCGCGCATCGGGGCTCAAATCGGCAGTCTCCCGGCTGTTCGGCGGCGTTCTGGCGCTCGCCGTCGGCGCAGTTGCGGTACAGACCGCCTTCGGTCCCGACGCCGCGGAGTCGACAGAGATGGCCGACGGAGGCAACGGTGGCGACGATATCGGAACACTCGAAACCGCCGAAGAAGGTGCCAGGGACGCTCCGGCAGCGGGGGACGGAGGATTCGTCTCGGAACTGACCGATAGCTTCGACGCGATCGTCGAAGGGATCTTCGGCGCTGGGCTCCCACCCGGACTCGCCTTCTTTCTCGGCGGTGTCGTCGTCCTGACGGTCGCCGTTTCGATCCCCTACGTCCGGGCATGGGTCCGGGCGCGTCAGTAACGACCCGCCGGCCGGCCGATTGTGGAAAGTAAAGTCGTCGTTTTAGTCACCGGTGTTACCTTATCAATCCCGTCCGATTGATCGATTGCGCTGAACGCTTCGGTCCTCCACCGTTGCCGGCACTGCCCCCCGCACAAACGGCGTTCGGCGCGTTTTTCTCCCCCCTCTGATCGCGGTCAGACAACCTCGAGCGTCACGGATAACAGCAACGCACCGGCCACGAAAGAGAGCCCGCCCAGGAACCCCCAGGCAGCCAGATACCCGCTCACGTCGACGAGGTAGCCGAACGCTGGCGGCGCGACCGTGCCGCTGAGTGTCATCGATAACTGGCCCATCGCCGAGGCGGCCCCCAGTTCGTCTTCGGGAACGAGCGTCGAGATACAGGAGTAATAGAGTCCGGGCGAACCGAGAATGAAAAGCCCGATCCCGGCGAACGCGATCCCCGAGAGCAACACTGTCTCAGTCAGCGGGAGCAACAGAAACAGCACGCCGCCCCCGACCGCCTGTACGACGAGTATCGCGCTCGTCCGGACCCGTGGAACGCCCGGCAGGACGTCGGCCAGCGTCCCGGCACCGATCCGGCCGACGCTGCTCGCGATCTGAAGGCTCGCGAGGACGAGCCCGCCGGTCGCGACCGTCGCCCCGACCGACTCGTTGACGAAGAGGACGGTGTAGCCGGTCGCGGTGTAAAAGGCGGCACCGATGGAGAAGCCAGCGAGTAACAAGACGACGTAGGGCCGGTTCGAGAGCAGTCCTCGGAAGTCGGGGACGGTCGCTTCGGCCCGCTCAGAATCGCGGTACAGAAGCACGAACGCGGCGGCGACCCCCAGACCGACCGCCGCCGCAACGAGAAAGCCTGACTGCCAAAAGAAGAGCCCAGCGAGCCCGGTGATCAGTACGGCCCCGATCGCACTCCCGACGGTCGGGCCGATCTGTTTGATCCCGATCGCGCGGTGCTGGCGACCCTCTTCGATTCCGTCGAAAATCGCCTTGTTCGTGCCCGGCGTCGCGCTTCCGTACATCAGCCCGACCGAAAAGGCAGCGACGAGCAAGAGCCAGTACGCGGGCGCAATCGCGACCCCGAGGACGCCGATCGCGAGGCCGACCAGACCGAGCGTCAGCGTGCGGCGCTCGCCGAAGCGATCGGTGGCGACCCCGAACGGGAGCAGGGAGGCGGCGTACCCGAGCGATAGGGCGGTAATCACGAGCCCGATCTCGAAGCCGGACAGTTCGAATGCGTTCCGGAACAGCGGGGTCCCGGCGTAGATGGCGTAATAACAGGCGCTGGCGGCGATATGCCAGCCCGTGATGAGGACCACGATCCGCCAGAACCGCGTGTTCATACAGCGGGATCAGGCAACGCTACAATAGGCGTATTGGTTCGCCGGCACGGGGACGAGTGCGCGAGGGAACGACCCCCCTATCCGCGCGGTTCGACGGTGAAACTCTCGAAGACGGTTCCGGAGGGCTCGACGAGCCGTCCGCGGGCGAGACCGGCCGCGTCGTCGTACTCTAATTCGGCGTGGGCCGGCCGGTTCCAGCGTGGATCGGCGTGGCTTCCGGGATTCAGCGCCGGGACGACGCCGTCTCGGAACTCCGGGGCGTGTGAGTGTCCGAAGACGACGAGATCGGCGT
>UEZA01000001.1_pt1 | contig 31399 bp, 22 predicted proteins | sample 1903731 | NCBI WGS metagenome assembly UEZA01 (sample SAMEA4776353, study PRJEB27445) | saltern metagenome | biome: Hypersaline environment; feature: solar saltern; material: Pellet | place: Spain | collected 2012-08 | depth 0 m | reverse complement strand
GAGAGAGAGTATACGTATCGAAAAGTCAAACGGATGTTTGACTCACAGTCGATCCAGGGCGAATCAAGGGGAGAGCTTACCCGCTCCGTTCGACATCGAGATAACGAACCTGGACGTCGACAGTGATTCCGTACGCATCGTCGAGACGGGTTTCGATCTCGCTTGCAAGCCCGAGCCGCGACGCGTCGGGGGGGACACCGACCGTGACAGCGATCGTCGTCGGGTATTGAAACAGGAGATACTCGGTCTCGGTCATCACCTCGAGTTCGATCAGCTCATAGCCCGAGTAAGCGGGATCTTCGAGTTCGGTCGTAACGCCCTCCCGGATGTCCTGTTCTGTCTGTGCGGTCTGATAGGAGTCGTACGTGACGCCACCGAGGAACAAAGAGAGGAGCGCGATCGCGCCGACGAGCGCGGCGACGCGTTTCAGCGTCGCGATCTTCGCCCGGTCGTGTCTGAAGAACTGTTCGGGCCGGTAACCGCCGTACCACAGCACGACGAGGGCAGCGAGGTTGATCGAAAGGACGTTGACGGCGACGAGAACGGCCGACCCGACCGCCAGGGACGGAATACCGTAGGCGATGCCGATACCGACCGTCGCCGCCGGGGGAATCAACGCGACGGCGATCATGACACCGACGAGCGCGGTCGAGACGCCCGTCATGAGACTCACTGCACCGGCGATCCCGGCCCCCAGCGCGACTGCCAAAGAGAGGACGCTCGGCGAGAGTCGCTCTTCGACCTCCGAAAGCGAGAGGGGATCGAGGCCGGGCGGAACTAGGTTCGCCGTCTGGACGAAGGCAGCGAATCCAGTCGCCGCGACGACCGCGGTAACGATGCCGAGGATCTGAAGCCCGATCCCACGTCTGAAGAGGTCGGCGTCGTCGACGACGCTCCCGACCGCGGCCGCCATCGCCGGGCCGATGAGTGGCGCAATGACCATCGAGCCGACGACCGTCGCCGGCGAATCCAAAAGGAGTCCGGCCGTCGCGATAACCGCCGACACGACGGTCATAACGACGTAGGTCGGTATCGCGGAGGCGAGTTCCTCGGCCCGGGATTCCAGTTCCTGTCTGGCGATCCGTTCTTCGTTTTCCGCTTCGGCGTATGATTCCTTGAGCGCATCGAAGCGCTCGGATTCGACCGTTTCGGCGCTGACGACGACCGTGTAAGCCTCCCGTTCGAGACCGATCTCCCGGAGTTTCTCTAGAACTGGTTCGACCGCGTTCGTCGGGAGCGGAAAGTACGCGACAGCTGTGTACTCCCGACCGCTAGTCTCGTCGGTGACGACGTAGTCGATACCCTCGTCTTCGAGGAGCTGCAGCACCGTCTCCCGTTTCCCCGTAGGGATCGTCACCTGGACGAGTCGCACGCCGGGGATGTCGACCCCGGGGGCGATAAACCCAACCGTTACTCAGGCCGGACGGCAGAGAGGAACACCGGTCGAAGCCGGGGGCGGGCATCGATCGAGACCGGAGAGAGGTATCACCCGAGACCGGAAATGAGGTCGGTCGGGACCGGAGACGGCCCGCCCGCCGGTGGTGTGACACCGGATCACATCGTTACCGTTATATACTCAGTGATAACAACTAGCACATATGCCGCAGAACCCGGCTACCCCCGCGACGGTCTCCGACTGTGAGGTCATGGCTTCGGTGGACAACAGCGACGAGGGCGAACGGCTCATTATCGCCGAGCTCTGCAGCGATGAGGCGTACCTCACGATGTCGACGGATACAACAGTCGCGATGAACGAGTGGCGGTAGCCGGCCAGTCTCGGCGGTAGCGACGGATCTCGACCACTGACGACACCGGGAGGCGAACAGTTTTTGCGCCTCGGGATTGTTGTCAGGATATGACTTATCAGCGCGTCGACGGCGACCGCGAATACGTGACCGACCTCGGTATCTGGCCGCTGTAGATGCGTCGCGACGACGAACAGTACTTCGAGCGGCTGGAGGCGGACCTCGACGACGCGCTCGGGGTCGCTCGCGAGGCTCGAAAGCGCGGCGGCGATCCGACCGAGGACGTCGAGATCCCGATCGCCAAGGACATGGCGGATCGGGTCGAGAACATCCTCGGTATCGACGGCGTCGCGGCGCGGGTCCGCGAGATGGAAGCCGACCCCGACCTTTCACGTGAGGAGGCGGCGCTGGAACTCGCCGCCGACTTCGCCGAGGGAACCGTCGGCGAGTACGACACCCGGGCCGGAAAGGTCGAGGGCGCAGTCCGGACCGCCGTTGCGCTGTTGACCGAGGGGGTCGTCGCCGCACCGATCGAGGGGATCGACCGCGTCGAGATTCTAGAAAACGACGACGGATCCGAGTTTATCAATATCTACTACGCCGGCCCGATCCGGTCGGCCGGCGGAACCGCCCAAGCGCTGTCGGTGCTCGTCGCTGACTACACCCGGACGCTCGTCGGGATCGAGGAGTATCACCCTCGTAACGACGAGATCGAACGCTACGCCGAGGAGCTGTCGCTGTACGACGACGAGACGGGACTCCAGTACGCTCCGAAGGACGCCGAATCGAAGTTCATCGCCGAGCACCTGCCGATCATGCTCGACGGCGAACCGACGGGCGACGAGGAGGTCTCGGGGTTTCGGGATCTCGAACGCGTCGACACCAACAACGCCCGCGGGGGAATGTGTCTCGTCCTCGGTGAAGGGATCGCCCAGAAAGCGCCGAAAATCCAGCGGTACACCTCCCAACTCGACGAGGTCGAGTGGCCATGGTTACAGGATCTCATCGACGGAACGTACAAAAAATCGAAATCCGAAGACGAGGGCCACGCCGATGATGGAAAATCGGACGCCGAAGCGGGCTCGGGAGATGACGACGCCACCGAGAGCGAGGACGAGGGCGAAAGCAAAGCGGGAAAGAAGGCAACCGGACCGGAGGGGCCACCCCGTCCCGATCCGGAGACGAAGTTCCTCAGGGATCTGATCGCCGGCCGGCCAGTGTTCGGTCACCCCTCGGAGGAAGGCGGCTTTCGGCTCCGGTACGGTCGGGCGCGGAACCACGGCTTCGCGACCGCCGGCGTCCATCCGGCGACGATGCATCTCGTCGACGACTTCCTCGCGACCGGCACCCAGATCAAGACCGAACGACCGGGGAAGGCCGCCGGCGTGATCCCCGTCGACACGATCGAAGGGCCGACCGTCAAACTCGCAAACGGGGACGTCAGACGGATCGACGATCCCGAGGAGGCGCTGAAAGTCCGAAACGGCGTCGAAAAGATCCTCGATGCGGGCGAGTATCTCGTCAACTACGGCGAGTTCGTCGAGAACAATCACCCGCTTTCGCCGGCGAGTTACACTGTCGAATGGTGGCGCGAAGACATGGCGGCCGCGGGGGCGGACATCCAGGCGCTCGAAGACGCTCCCCGGATCGATCTTGAGCACCCCGGGGCGGAGCAGGCGCTCGCGTGGACCGAAGAGTACGACGTTCCCCTGCATCCGGCGTACACCTATCTGTGGCACGATCTCGACGTGGGGCGATTCGAGACGCTGGCAGCGGCCACAGCCCAAGGAAGATGGGTCGAAGCCGACGGGGCAAGCGAGAGTGAGCGAAGCGAACTCTCGGAGGAACCGAGCGGTGAGGGGAACGAACCACGAGCGGCAATCGCGCCGTCGAAAACAAGCGACGAACGGACACTCGTCGTCCCGAACACCGATCCCGTTCGGGAGGCGCTTGAAGTGCTTCTGGTCGAACACACGCAGGGCGAAGAAACGCTGACGATCCCGGACGCAGTGCCTTTGGTCCGGTCGCTCGGTCTCACCGACGGCCTGGAACGAACCTGGGGTGAACTCTCGGCCGAGGCCCGAGACTGGGATAGCGGCGAGAGCGCGATGAAAGCCGTCAACGAGGTCGCCTCATTCGAGATCCGCGAACGGGCTCCGACCCGGATCGGCTCCCGGATGGGCCGCCCCGAGAAGTCGGAGAAACGCGACCTCTCGCCCGCCGTCCACACCCTGTTTCCGATCGGCGAAGCCGGCGGCTCCCAGCGGGACGTCGCCAAGGCGTCGAAGCATACCGATTCGATGCAGGACACGCCCGGCAGACTCGAAGCCCAGGTCGGCCGACGGCGGTGTCGGTCGTGTGAAACCTCGACGTTCCGGGCACGGTGTCCGGAATGCAACGGCGTGACAGAACCGCACTACGTCTGTCACGGTTGCGAGATCGACGTCGAACCCGACGAGTCCGGACGGGCGATCTGTCCCCGGTGTGAGAGCGAGGCCGACGCCGTCCAGCGGACGACGATCGACGTCGACGAGGAGTATCGCTCGGCGCTCAAGAGCGTCGGCGAGCGCGAGAACGCCTTCGACGTCCTGAAAGGCGTCCAGGGACTCTCCTCGGAGCACAAGGTCCCCGAGCCGATCGAGAAGGGGATCCTGCGGGCGAAAAACGGCGTCTCCTCGTTCAAGGACGGCACCGTCAGGTACGACATGACCGATCTGCCGGTCACGTCAGTCCGGGCCAGAGAACTCGACATTTCGGTCGGACAGCTGAAGTCGCTCGGTTACGAGGAAGATATCCACGGCGAACCACTGACGCATGAAGACCAACTCGTCGAGTTGCGGGTTCAAGACGTCGTCCTCTCGGATGGGGCCGCCGAGCACATGATGCGAACCGCCGACTTCGTCGACGACCTCTTAGAGCAGTACTACGGCATGGAGCGCTACTACGAGGTCGAAGCGCGTGACGATCTGGTCGGGGAGTTGGTCTTCGGGATGGCACCCCACACGTCCGCCGCAGTTGTCGGGAGAGTGATCGGATTTACCTCGGCCGCCGTCGGATACGCGCACCCGTACTTTCACGCCGCGAAACGTCGGAATTGCTTCCATCCAGAAACCAAACTCTGGTACGAGGACGACGACGGCTGGCACTACAAAGAGATAGAGACGCTGGTCAAGGAGCATCTTAACCCGGAGACCGCCGACAAGGACGACTTCGGGGCGCTCGTACAGCAACTCGACATTGACGTGTTTGTACCGTCACTCACTGAAGCGGGCGAGCGGACGCTCCAGCGAGTCGAGACGGTCTCGGAGCACCCGTCTCCCGACCATCTCGTCCGGGTCAAGACAAGGGCTGGACGCGAACTGACCGTAACGCCGGACCACTCGATGCGACGCTGGGAAAACGGCAGTGTCGAGCGCGTCACGGCACACAAGCTTACCGAGGGCGACGCGATACCGGCGCCGAAACAGGTCTCTGTCGACGGATCGGCCGAGACATTCGACTTGCTCGCCGAGTTCCTCGATGCCAGTTCCATCCCGAACGAGGACCTCATGGTTCGCGGCCTCGGCAAAGCCCGTCTCAAGGAACTACTTGATGAGGCGACCGACGCGGACGACTACCTGAAACCCGTCGCGGAACGTCTCGGAGTGAGCGATTCGACGGTGTACAACTGGGTGTCTCGTGACAGTATCCCCGTGGACGCGTTCGTCGAATTTTTCGACCGCGAAACTGTACTCGATCGGATTCCCGACGACGTTACCCTGGGTATCCGACGTGACACCGCTGAGGTTTCCCGTCACTTCGAAGTCGACGAGGCTGTCGGCACGCTGCTCGGGTACTACGCTGCGGAAGGTTTCACGCGGAAAGAGGACGGCTCGTTCTATCAGACGACCATCTGTACGCCCGACAAGACACCCCGGGCAGAACTGACCGAAACGTTCGCGGAGACGCTGAACGTCGACGCGTTCGAGGAAAACGAGTGGAAAATCACGGTGTCCAGCCGTCTCGTGACGACACTGTTCGCGGACATCCTTGACGCCGGCAGTCGAGCCGAGACGAAACGCATCCCATGTGGTATCCTCTCGGCGCCGGACCCCGTGTTGGGCTCGTTCCTCGCAGCGTACTTTTCGGGCGACGGTAGCACCGCAAGCGACCGCGTCGAGGTGCGCGCACACACCGTCAGCGACGAACTCAAGTCTGATCTCGTCGCGGCGCTCAAGCGGTTCGGCGTCGCCACGAAGGTGTACAGGGAGGAGCGTACTCCGGAGACCGGTGCAATCGCGGAGTTTTACGACGAGTCCCGATCGTTCGAAACGTGGGTCCTGAGAATCACTTCGCAGAACGCGGTCCGATTCGCGGACTACGTAGGCTTCGACCTCGATCGGAAATCCGAGACGCTTACGGACGCCGTCGAAGGTATTGAAACACGAACACAGCGTCTCTTCGGCGACGGCGGCGACGTGTGGCTGGACGAAGTCGTCGATGTGGAGATCGTCGAATCGGCTCTCGAACACACCTACTGTGTGACCGTCGAAGGGACCAACACGCTCCTCGCCAACGACGTGTTCGTCGGTCAGTGCGACGGAGACGAAGATTGCGTTATGCTCCTCATGGACGGAATACTTAATTTTTCGAAGACTTTCTTACCCGACCAGAGGGGGGGCAGAATGGATGCGCCCTTGGTCATGTCGTCCCGGATCGACCCCGCCGAGATCGACGACGAGGCCCACAACATGGACATCGTCCGATCGTATCCCCGGGAGTTCTACGAGGCGACCAGAGAGATGGCCGATCCCGACGAAGTCGGGGAGTTGATCCAGCTCGGCGAGGACACGCTCGGTACCGACGAGGAATACCGGGGCTTCGATCACACCCACGATACGGTAGACATCGCCGCCGGGCCGGATCTGTCGGCGTACAAGACGCTCGGGGACATGATGGAGAAAATGAACGCCCAACTGGAACTCGCCCGGAAGCTACGGGCCGTCGACGAGACGGACGTCGCCGAGCGAGTCATCGAGTACCACTTTTTGCCGGACATCATCGGGAACCTCCGGGCGTTCTCCAGACAGGAAACGCGGTGTCTCGACTGCGGCGAGAAGTTCCGTCGGGTGCCACTGACGGGCGACTGTCGGGAGTGTGGCGGTCGGGTCAACCTCACCGTCCACGAAGGTTCCGTCAAGAAGTACATCGACACGGCCATCCAGGTCGCCACGGAGTACGGCTGTCGGGAGTACACGAAACAGCGGCTGGAGATCCTCGATCGAGCCGTCGAGTCGGTGTTCGAGGACGATACGAACAAACAGAGCGGGATCGCGGATTTCATGTGAGCGATGGACGAGAGATTGCTGAAGGCGACGGGGGAGAGCCAAGAGACGATGATCGGCGAGAAATCGGAGAGGACATGACGGAACCGTTACAGAAACTGGAGGCGCTATGACCGAGCCGTTCGAGGACCTGAAAGCGATCGATGGCGTCGGCGAGAAGACGGCCGAGCGCCTGGCCGAACTCGACGATCCGGCGGCGGCGCTCGAGGCGGGAAACGTCGGGGAGATCGCCAGCGCGCCTGGGATTTCCGAGCGGCGGGCGGCACGGATCGTCAGAGCCGCAATCAGACACCGCCACGACGATACCGGCGAGTTCCTCGCGACCGACCGGGCCCGAGAGCTCTACGACGCGGTGCTCGCGTTGCTCAAAGAACGGGCAGTCACGGCGTACGGCCGAAAGCGACTCGAGACGTTCTATCCGAGCGCGTCGGCCGATCGGATCACGGAAGTTCGAGCGTTCACGGAGCGGGCGGTCGAGCGAGAGCCGACCCCGGAAGTGCTTGAGGCGCTATCGGGGGTCGAACCGCTGGAAGCGCCGCGAGACGTACAGGTTAGAGACCGGTGTCTGGCGACCAACGACGCCGAGACGTTTTCGAAGGCCCAAGACGTCGTACCGGAGGTGAGCGTCGAACTGATCGACGACGCGCGGGGGATTGCGGATCTCGCCCGCGGGTACTCGACGGTCATCGTTCTCGACGAGGCGTTCTCGGGGCTCGAGATCGAGGGAGATGTGAGAGTAGAGCCAACGGCGCTGACGGATCCGGCGGAGATCGTTCCCGAGCGGACGCTCGCTTTCTTCGCGCGGAACGGGGCGCGGCTTCGGGCGGCGGCGGCCGTCCATCGGTTTGCGGATCTGGACGCTCCCTGCGATCTCGGGACGCTGGACGCCGCCCTCGAACGGCTTTCGGCCGATGGGACCGTGACGGGAGACGAACAGCTAGAGCGGCTTGAAACGGCGATCGATGACCTCGATGCCGCCGTTTCGATGGCCGAAAACGTCGCGAACGACCGACTCCGGGCGGCGATCGAAGAGCGCGACGTGACGATCGAGGGTGCGGATCTGCTGTCGCTCGTCGAGCGCGGGGCCGGGGTCGACTCGCTCCTTGAGCGGGAACTGGCCGACGAGTTCGCCGAATCGATCGAAGCGGCGCGCGAACACCTCGTCGACGCGCTCGGGCTTCCGGATCACGAGTCGCTCGCGCGGCAGGCGTTCAGCGAGGAGCCGACGTTTCCGGTCGAGCACGACGAGGCGGTTATCGAACGCCTGCGCGGGGAGTTGACCGCCGAGCGCGATCGTCGCGCGACGCGACTGAAGCGGGATCTGGCCGAGGAGTTGGGAGAGCTCCGGGAGCCTGCGGATGCGCTCGTCGAGACTGCTCTGGAGTTGGACGTCGAACTCGCCGTCTCGCGGTTCGCTCGGGATTTCGAATGTACGTTCCCGACGATCGAGGGGACGGGTATCGAAATCGAGGGCGGGAAGTCGCCGCTTTTGGACGTCCCCTTCGAGGAAGTAGAGCCGGTCGATTACGGGGTCGGAGGAGTTTCGCTTCTGTCAGGTGTCAACAGCGGCGGCAAGACGTCGACGCTGGATCTGCTCGGCACGGTTGCCGTGTTGGCGCAGATGGGACTGCCAGTGCCGGCCGAACGGGCACGGGTCGAGCGTTTCGAGGCGCTTCACTATCAGGCCAAGACGCAGGGCACGCTCGACGCGGGTGCGTTCGAAGCCACGCTGCGGGAGTTCGGCTCGCTCGTCGACGGGGATCGAACGCGGCTGGTGTTGGTCGACGAACTCGAGTCGATCACGGAACCGGGGGCGAGTGCGGTCATCATCGCCGGGATACTCGAAGCGCTGACCGAGAGCGATTCGACGGCGGTGTTTGTCTCGCATCTGGCCGGCGAAATCAGCGCGGCGGCCGACATCGAGGTGACTATTGACGGGATCGAAGCGATCGGCCTCGAAGACGGCGAACTGCGGGTGAACCGATCGCCGGTCAAAGACCATCTGGCGCGGTCGACGCCGGAGCTCATCGTCGAGAAACTCGCCGAAGACGAGGGAGCAGCGTTCTATTCGGATCTGCTCGAGAAGTTCGGTGTCGAAGAGAACTGAATCACCCCGGCGGCGCGAGGGTGCGGATCGGCGGGGCCGCCCGAAGGCTTAACACGCGTGCCAGCGTGGTGAAAGTGAAATGGCGGACGACGACATGCTCTCGTGGGACGAATCCGTTTTCCGCGACGAGCACGTCCTCGAACTCGACTATCTGCCCGAAGCGTTCCTCCACCGCGACGAGCAAATGGAGACGCTCAAATACGCGCTCAGACCGGCTATCCGGGGATCCCGACCGCTGAACGTGATGGCCAGGGGACCGCCGGGAACCGGGAAGACGACGGCCGTACAGAAGCTCTTCGGCGAACTCGCGGGCGTTTCCGACGTCGAAGCGATCCGGGTGAACTGTCAGGTTGACTCGACGCGATACGCCGTCTTCTCGCGGCTGTTCGAGGGGCTGTTCGAGTACGAACCGCCGACGTCGGGGATTTCGTTCAAGAAGCTGTTCGGGCAGATCACGGATCGACTGGTCGAGGAAGACGAGGTGCTCACCGTCGCCCTCGACGACGTGAATTACCTCCTCTATGAGGGCGAGGCTTCCGAGACGCTGTACTCGCTCTTGCGCGCTCACGAGGCGCACTCCGGGGCGAAGATCGGCGTCATCGTCGTCTCCTCGGATCTCGATCTCGACGTCATCGAAGAACTCGACGGCCGGGTGCAGTCCGTGTTCCGACCGGAAGAAGTGTACTTCGGCGCGTACGGCGAGCGGGAGATCGCAGAGATCCTGAGAGAGCGGGTCCAACGCGGGTTCCGGGACGGTGCGGTCGGGCCACAGGTGTTAGATCAGGTCGCCAGCCACACCGCCGAGAGCGGCGGTGACCTCCGGGTCGGGATCGATCTCCTGCGCCGGGCGGGGTTGAACGCGGAGATGCGCGGGTCGACCGAAGTCGGGATAGATGACGTCGATACCGCCTACGAGAAGGCGAAATACGTCCATCTCTCGCGACACCTCCGTGGCCTCTCCGAGTCGGAGGCCGCCCTGATACGGGTGCTCGCGGACCACGACGGCGAACAGGCCGGCGACGTCTACGAGGCGTTCAGCGAAGTGACGGAACTGGGGTACACCCGTTACTCCGAGATCATCAACAAACTCGAAAAGCTCGGACTCATCGAAACGGAGTACGCAAGCGTCGAAGGGCGCGGGCGCTCGCGTGCGCTGTCGTTGTCCTACGACGCCGATGCGGTGTTGGATCGTCTCGAAGACGGGTGAAGTGATCCGAGAGTGACCGCAATAGGGGAGTGATTATGAATCGGTGAGTGGGTCGGTGGAGGGGATGAGGGGATCGGTCGGTAGCGGGAATCAGGAATGGTAGCGGAGAGAGTCAATGAACGGGTCAGCGAGTGGCTGAGTATCGGCCCGTGTAACGATCGCTAAATCGATCACCGGTCGTCGACGTCTTCGCCGATCCACTGTTCGGGCACCTGGATGACGTACCGGCCGTTCTCCTGGAGCGCGATGATGTACTCCTCGCGGTCGTAGAGCTCCATCAGATTGAGTTCGTACTGACCGGGTTCGACGATCTTGATCGACTCGAATTGGTCGTTGAGTTGCTCTCTGAGTTCGGTCAGGTCCGGTTCCTCGCCGGTCGGTTCGCTGACGACCTCACCGTCAGGGGCAGGATCCGTTTCGGGCGGTTCGGGACTTTCGGGGGTGACGTTGGGTCCATCGTTTGTGACAGCCTGGCCGTCGAGTTCGTCCGAAGAAACGACGTCGGTTCGAGCGCTCGCCTGCGCGGCGTCTTCTTTGGGCTTTCCGTCCCGATCAGAAGCGGGACGGCGTGCGTCGGCGTCGATAATGTCGTCATCGGAACGCTCACCGTCCTCCGGGCGGCCGGGTGGATCCGATCGGTTCAGCTCCGGTTCTCCACCTGAAGCAGTGGGGTCAGAGACGGAGGATGTATCGTCCGAGGAGACGCTGGAGCCGCTTTCCCACTCGTCGGGCCATTCGGCGTCGGGTTCGGGTTCCGGTGTCGGATCCGAGGAGACGAAATCGCGGACTCTCGTGGTGGCACGGCCGACCGTCTCCGCGACCGACGAGGAATCCGTCTTTTGTCGGTCCGGCGGCTCAGTCGTTCGGGAGGTGTCATCCACGTCGGCTGGGTTTTCGTCCGTCGTCGGTTCGTCGCCGTCAGTGGGGGTATCGGCGGATTCGTCGGGCGGGCGGAACTGGAACTTGTTGCCGCCGCAGTCCGGACAGCCCGAAAGCATCTCTTTGGAGCCGTCCTCGAACGTGTGACCGCAGCCGGTACACTGGTGTGGCATGGGAGACGTCAGGTGCGCGTCACGAGCGTGCTAATGAGTGTTTCGTCCTTGTGGAGCGTCTCGATGCGGTTTGCGGGGCCAATCACGGTCAGTTTGTTGGTGTCGTCTTTGCCCATCAGGCGGCCAAGGAATCCGCTGTCGTTGGTGTCTTCGCCCGGATAGGTTTCGATTTCGATCCCGGTGAATCCATCCGGGTTGATCTCGGACATCGTGACCTCGATGAGCTTTGACTCCTCGTCCGGTTCGAGTCCTTGTTCGAGGATGACGATGTTCCCGTCGTGGACGCCGTCGAGAATGAGCCGGATTTTCTCCATCGTCCGCATACCGTCGATCCGGTCGGCGCTTATCATGTCGATCTGGATCCCGCCGTCAGTGTCGTCGGTGCCGTCGGATCCCGGATCGTCCGGATCGGAGCCGTCCTCGAGGACTGACTCGTCCGGCTCGCTGTCGTCGTCGGCAGTTATTCCAGGCATGGTATCACCCGAAGTACTCCGCGATCTTGTCGTACACTTCGTCCATGTTGTCACCTTCGAGCGCCGAGAGCGGGACGGTTTCGTGCTGTGGGAAGGCGTTCCCGACGCGTTGGATGTTGGCATCGTCGAGATCGATCTTGTTCGCGAAGATGAGCACCGGGAGGTTCTGGCTCTCGATAATCCCGATGAGCATCGTGTTGACCTGCGTGAACGGATCCTCGGTGGAATCGAGAACGTAGATCACGCCGTCGACGTCCTCCCGAAGCCAGTGCATTGCCTCCGCGACTCCCTCGGTAGCTTCCCGGGACCTGCGGACGGCGTCGTCCTTCTCGATGTCGTGTTCGAGGAACTCCTTGTAGTCGACCTTCGTCGTAACGCCCGGCGTGTCGACGACATCGATGGTGACCGACTTGCCGTTTCGCTTGATTTCGACGTTCTCCTTCCGTCGGGCCCGACGGGTCTCGTGGGGAACGTGGCTTTCGGGGCCGACCGCGTCGCCGGTCCAATCGCGGGCGATGCGATTGGCTAACGTCGTCTTTCCGGCGTTAGGCGGGCCGTAGATGCCGATTCGTTTCGTCTCATCTCCCGTGAATAGGCTCGATGTCGCCCGGGAAATGCTCGATTTAAGGCTTGTTAGCAGTCCCATGTCATCCTCCCACGGCCCCGATTTCGACTCGAAATCGGAGTCGCTCTGGGCGTACTACCACACTGCACTCACTTAACTGTGTGTCAGACGAGTGTCGCACAGTAGCGGAGGGGAGTTCCTGAATGAAACATCTACGGGAAGAATCACAGCGAGCGGGTTAATCGTGAGCCGACCGTGTGTCGATCGGGGAGAGACCCCCACCCCTTCGTTTCAACTGGAACGGAACACAGGCGAAGGGTGAGGAAGAAGCCGAGAGGAAAGGATGACCCAAGATCCAAAACTCAGAGACGAAACCGCGAGGTGTCTCCGCCGAGAACCGTCTGTCTAGCAACTCATGCTATAAATTAATAATTCGTAATAAAGTGAACGGTTATAATATTTATTTTAGCTATGAAATAGACTAGATTAAGTTAAGTACAGAAACGTTCCTAGTACGGATACAGTTGACACTAACCGATAATAAAGGTTTTCGTATTTAACGTAGTTCTATCGATATTCTCCACCCCCACCGTCTGTTTTGTCGTTCCAGTTGAAACGAAGGGGTGGGGGGGTGCAGTGAGTGACTTGAAATCTTCCCCGCGCTAGATGACGGGGCTTTCTCCTCGCGCTTCGGTAACCGTTCCCCATTGTACATCCTTCCGACTACCAAGTCTGCTACGACACACAGGATAATCAGTCACGACCGTCTGTTACAGCGTCATAGAAGGTACCTTCCCCCACGATTCACTCAGACACCCCATCCGGAAGACACACCATGGACCGCCGGCTCCATCGTCACCGACTAGGAGTTACCGAACGGAGTCATGCTGGCGGTCAATACTTCGGGGATCGACGGTGACGCTACAGAACTCGTTCTGAATCAGCCTATCGAATATCGGTCCGCACCGTTGTGCGCCCGGTTTCCAGCCGCGAATCCGGTCTCGGTACCTGCACGACCCTTCCTGAAACAAAAGATTTATTATCATTTTCGACCATCGCTTCGACTGCATCAACTGGACAACAGTCCTATACCTATATATACGTAGCCCGGGTTTAACGCCTATAATATCCGCTTTCGGGGGGCGCGGAGGCGAATTCCACATGAAATGGAGGGGTTCGAAAAAGAATGACTGACGAAGACATCGGGAAACAAACGCCAGACGACGACCGAGACGAGGGCAAAGAGATCCGGGACCGCTCGGAGACGAACCCTAACCGGAAGAGCACCGATCGTCAGACCGGCGCCGACGAATTCGAAGACGGAGGACCCCCCTCATCTGATCGGTCCCCGGAGCCGGCCGCGGAGGGATCCGATAGCGATCCGAATGGTCAGAATAGCTCGGCCGATTTAAATACTAATTCCGATGATTCTGAGGCAACGATACCGTCTACGTCTGTCGATGTTCCAGATGAAACGAAGGGGTCAAATACAGCCGCTGGATCCGGGTCCACAGCGGCCGGCCCCGACGGGTTCTCCGGCGACCTTGATCTCGACGACCTCGACCTCGACGCCGAATCCGAGGGCGACACCGACGGTGCCTCCCGGGGACTTTTCGACGATCTCCTGGACGGTGAGCCGATCTTCGAGAGCAAAGAGGTGTTGCGGCCATCCTACACGCCACACGAACTCCCGCATCGCGAAGAGCAGATCAACAACATGGCGACGATCCTCGTCACGGCGCTCCGCGGGGACACGCCGTCGAACATCCTCATTTACGGGAAGACTGGGACGGGCAAGACCGCGAGCGCGAAGTTCGTCAGCGAAGAACTCGAAACGACGTCTCAGAAGTACGAGGTCCCCTGCGAAGTCGAGTATATCAACTGCGAAGTGACCGACACGCAGTACCGGGTGCTCGCACAGCTCGCCAACAAGTTCATCGACAAAAACGAGACGTACATCGAAACGCAACTCGAGGAACTCGAAGAGCTTCGGGATCGCGCCGTTGATTCGTCGCCCACGCTCGAAGGGACCGATTTCGACAGCGTCGACGCTATCGAGGATCGAATCGACACTCTCGAGAGCGATCTCGAGGAGTTCGATCCCGTCCCGATGACCGGCTGGCCTACCGATCGGGTCTATTCGACGTTCTTCGATGCCGTCGATTACCACGAGCGCGTCGTCGTGATCATGCTCGACGAGATCGACAAACTCGTCGAAAAAAGTGGCGACGACACGCTGTATAACCTCTCGCGGATGAACTCCGAACTCGAGAACTCCCGGGTTTCGATCATGGGAATCTCTAACGATCTCAAATTCACCGACTTCCTCGATCCACGCGTCAAGTCCAGTCTCGGCGAGGAAGAGATAGTCTTCCCGCCGTACGACGCCACACAGCTCCGGGACATCCTCCAGCACCGCGCCGAAACCGCGTTCAAACCGGAAATCCTCTCGGAGGACGTGATCCCGCTGTGTGCCGCCTTTGCCGCCCAAGAACACGGTGATGCGCGGCGGGCGCTCGATCTCCTCCGGACGGCCGGCGAACTCGCAGAGCGCGACCGAACCGAGACGGTCGAAGAAAAACACGTCCGCAAGGCCCAAGAGAAGATCGAACTCGATCGGGTCGTCGAGGTCGTCCGAACCCTTCCGACCCAGTCGAAACTCGTCCTCTATGCGACGATTCTGCTCGAAAAGAACGGCGTCCACAACATCAACACGGGTGAGGTGTTCAACATTTACAAACGGCTCTGTGAGGAGATCGACGCCGACGTCCTCACCCAGCGCCGCGTCACCGACCTAATCAGCGAACTCGACATGCTCGGGATTGTCAACGCGATCGTCGTCTCGAAGGGCCGATACGGCCGGACGAAGGAGATCAACCTCTCTGTCCCCCAGGAAGAAACCGAGGCAGTATTGCTCTCCGACTCCCGTATCGGCGAGGTCGAGGACGCCCAACCGTTCGTGCAGGCCCGGTTCGATAATTAGCGTCTCTTTTTGAGGCGGTTGCCGAGCCTGTCGGTTTTCGAACCTGCCGACGGTACGGTAAAGTGGATCACGGATCCAACTCTCCGGATGAAAATCGCAGTCTACGGTGCCGGCGGCGTCGGCGGATACTTCGGCGGTCGGCTGGCATAGGCTGGTGCGGACGTACAATCGCGCGGGGAGACCACCTCGAATCGCTCGAATCCGACGGTCTCGAAGTCGAAAGCGCCCACGGCGATTTTAACGTCGATCTCCCGACCACGTCCGATCCGGTGGAGGTCGGCGAGTGCGACGTCGTCCTGTTGCTGGAGGCAATTCACGGAACCGTCGTCCGGAAGGCCGACGAGCACGGTGTTGACGCGCCTCGATCCCGGACCGTCTATTCGATTCTCCGTCCGTGGGCGGTGCGAAACGACGAAACAAACTGAGGGACAACCCAGCGCCACGGTATCGACCCGTCGAACCCCTCCGTTTCCGGTGGAGAATCGAACCACGCCCGCGTCGAAATGAAGAGTTTAAATCGTTTCCCGGAGAACCAACCGAACATGAGTCAGCCCACAAAAGTCGTCCTCGGGACGATCGGTATCGCCGTCGTCGTCGGACTGCTGTTGCTCGTCGGTATCACGGTTGCGTAATGTTTGACCGGCGGATCCTCACGGACGAACTGGCTGGAATACGGGACGATCACGCGCCCGACGCCCTCGTCTTTGACACCCAGCGTGATTTCGAGACGCTCCCCCCTTCAGTCGGGGAAAACCTGATCGCCGTCGTCGAGGGCGTCGACCCGCTATCGTACGACGAATCGTGGATCCCGGACGAGGCGCCGGAGACACTCTCACGTCTCGCCAGCGAGTCGTTTACGGTCGGTGCCCCGGGCGACGGCGGCGTCTGTTGGACCCAGCAGACGACCCCACCAGCCGTGTTCGTCAAACCCAGACTGGCCGGTTCGCCCGATGGATTCGTTCGCTTTCTGATCGCCGAAGCTCTCGTCGAGATCGGTCTTGATTGTTCGGAACACTTTCTCGGATTCTTCGGGGACACCTACCCCGACTTCGTCGACGTCGTCCCGCTCTCGCCCAGCGGGGCCTACCAACTCGCCGCCGCCCTCCATACGGCCCACATCGGTCTCCGGACCCGCGATGTCTTCGCCGATTGGACCGAAGCGTACCCTGATCTCCACGCCGAGTGGGTCGACGCCGGCGAGCGCCTCGAACCACGGCTCGAAGGGCTCTCCCGGGACGTCGCCGTCGGCGGGACGGACTTCGCCGACGCGGCCGAGCTGGCCTGTAGCGCCGTCAAACACGACGTCGAACTCCCCACGCCGTTCGACACGCTCGATACAGCCGCCTACCGCGATCACGGTCCGGCGTTCGCCGCCCAGTGGGCCGAAAAGACGCTTGAAGCCCTCGCGGACACCTGAACACGGCTGGGAAAGGTTGATCACCCCATAGAAGTTTTAGGACCGCCCCGGAGTAATGCGGTATATGGACGAGTTCAGATTCGTCAAGCCGATCACAGTCCGATTCGGCGATCTCGATACGCTCGGACACGTCAACAACGTCCCCTATGTTAGATACCTCGAGGAAGGCCGCGGGAGTTACTACGACGAAGTTGTCGGCGTCCGTTTCGACGAGTTACACACTGTCATCGCTGAGTTGACCGTCGAGTATCGGAGCGAGATCACCCGTGAACAGGCCGTCGAGGTCGCGGTTCGGGTCCCGGAGATCGGCAACTCAAGCGTTCCGATGGAGTACGAGATCCGGGCGACAGAGCCTGCGACGGAGGAGACGACGGTCGCCGCGACGGCCGAGACAGTCCAGGTCAACACCGACCGCGAGACCGGTGAAGCCGCTCCGGTTCCCGACGAATGGCGGACTGCGATCGCCGAGTTCGAAGGGTGGTGAACGGACCGTTCGCCGACCCGTTACTGGATATTACTGATACGCCTGGAGCCCCGTGAGATCCTCGCCTAGGATGAGCGTGTGGATGTCGTGGGTACCCTCGTAGGTGTAGACCGTTTCGAGGTTTGCCATGTGGCGCATCGGCGAATAGTCCGCCGTGATGCCGTTCCCGCCCAGCATCTCGCGGGCGATGCGGGCCTGATCTCTGGCCATCCGGACGTTGTTCCGCTTGGCCATCGAGACATGCTGGGGGCGCATCTCGCCGCGCTCTTTCAGGTCGGTGAGCCGGTATGCCAGCAGTTGTGCGAGCGTGATCTGGGTCGCCATCTCGGCGAGTTTGTCCTGTTGAAGCTGAAAGCCGCCGATCGGCGTGCCGAACTGTTCGCGGTCGGTCGCGTACTCGCGGGCCGTCTCGAAGCAGTCTCTGGCTGCGCCGATCGCACCCCAGGCGATCCCGTATCTGGCTTGGGTGAGACACGACAGCGGCCCCTTCATTCCCTCGACGCCGGGAAGCACGTCCGATTCCTCGACTCGAACGTCGTCGAGGTGGATCTCGCCGGTGATCGACGCCCGAAGCGAGAGTTTCTCATCGATCTTGTTCGTCGTCACGCCGGGTTTGTCCGTATCGACCAGGAACCCACGGACCGTGTCGCCGTCCGAGCGGTCCTTCGCCCAGACGACGGCGACGTCCGCGATCGGCGAGTTGGTGATCCACGTTTTCGCGCCGTTGAGAACGTATCCGGTACCGTCGCGTTCGGCGTGAGTCTCCATCGCCGAGGGGTTCGAGCCGTGTTCGGGCTCAGTGAGTCCGAAACAGCCGACTTTCTCGCCCGCCCCGAGGTCCCAGAGGTACTCTTCTTTCTGTTCTTCGCTTCCGTAGCTGTGGATCGGGTACATGACGAGCGAGCCCTGCACGGAGGCCATCGATCGGAGCCCCGAGTCACACGCTTCGAGTTCCTGCATGAGCAGCCCGTAGGCGCGTTCCGAGAGGTCCGGCAGGCCGTACCCGTCGAGGTTCGGCGCATAAAAACCGAGTTCCCCCATCTCCGTGATTATCTCTTTCGGGAACGTCCCCTCGATCCAGTGTTCGCCCACGTCGGGCCGCACGCGGTCCTCGACGAACTCTCGGGCCGTATTCTGGACCATCCGCTCTTCCTCGCTGAGATCCGATTCGAGATCGAAGTAATCGAGCATATCCGGGCGTTGGATCCGATGGGACAAAAACACTCGTATCGACCGATCCGATCGCCGCCTTGGGGGAACCGCCGTCCGTCCACCCGACCTCGCCTACCGCCGCCGCCTCGCGACGCGTTCCTCCGCGGTTTCGCTCGTAACGACCTCGTACAGCAGCGCTCGGCCGGTTCGAGACCCCGACGTAGTCTCGTCGGCCGCTGCATCAGCGGGGTCGGAGACGTCCTCCCCTTTCGGCCGTAGCACCCGCCCGAGCCGCTGGGTGAACTCGCGCTCGCTGCCCGACCCCGAAAGGATGACCGCGACGTTCGCATCGGGCACGTCCACGCCCTCGTCGAGCACGTTCGCCGCGACGATCCGGGAGTAGTCGCCCCGCCGGAACCGGTCGAGGATCTCCCGTCGCTCGTCGGCCCCCGTTTCGTTCGTGACCGGTGGAATGAGAAAACGTTCGGCGATTTCGTAGACGAGATCGGTGTAGGCAGTGAAGACGATGATCCGATCGTCGTGGTGCCGATCGAGAATCCCGGCGAGCGCGTCCGTCTTTCCGTCGGCGTTCATCATCACCTCCCGAGCGCGCTGTTTGGCGAGCAGCGCTTCCCGAGCCTCCGGATCCGATCCCGATCGCTTGACGAGTTCCTGATAATCGCTCCCGCTACGGAGCTGAATCCCGGAATTAGCGAGGTAATCGGTGAAGGTGCCCTGCAGTCGCTCGTAGCGCTCCCGTTCTTCCGGCGTCAACTCGACTTCGATCCGTTTGATATCGTAGTCAGCGAGGTGTTCGCCGGCGAGTTCGTCGGCCGAGCGCCGGTAGACGACGGGCCCGACGAGTTCCTCGACCGCCTCGTGTGCGCCGTCGGGGCGCTCGAACGTCGCGGTGAGGCCGAGCCGTGCCGGCGCGGCCATCAGTCGCGCGATGTCGCGGTAGCCCTTCCCGCCGAGGTGGTGAACCTCGTCAAAGACGAGCAGCCCGAACCGATCGCCCAGTTCGTCGGCGCGGAGGTACGCCGAATCGTAGGTCGCGGCCGTGATCGACTCGACGCGCTGGGTGCCGCCGCCGAGCCGACCGATCGCCGTCGCGTCGCCGAACTCGGCGTCGAGTTCTTCCTGCCACTGTTCGAGGAGATCGATCGTCGGCACGACGATGAGCGTGGCGGTATCCAGCGCCGCGATTGCCCCGACCGCCACGACGGTCTTGCCGCTGCCGGTCGGTAGCTCGATGACGCCGCGCTCGCCCCGTTCGCGCCAGGCTTCAAGCGCTTCGGTCTGATAGCCTCGGAGCTCGTATTCGGTTTCGAGACAGCCAGTCTCAGTGGCTTCGAGGACCGTATCCTCGATCGGGAGTCCCCTATCGAGACAGGTCTCCAGCAGGTACGCGTATCGGTAAGCGGGCGCACGGTCGGTCTTCGATCGTGGATCGCGCTCGACGAACGACAGTCCATCGAGCTCGGCCGCCCCCTCGCCGTCAATCCGTATCGTTCCCTCGTCGTACCGGAGCGTGACCACGATTGATCTTCGGCAGCGAGCAGGCTTAACTCCGGCGGGCATAGATTTCAAGCCGTGGCTGGCCCGTCCCTCGCAGCCTTCGACCGCGTTTCTCAATCCTTATTGTCGCCGACCGGTTCCGTTCGTGTATGAGCGACCAGGACGGAGACGCCGTCGGATCGCCCCCCGATGGCGAGGAGCCGTCGGCTGGGACGAACGGAGCGGAGACCGATCCCGATTCCGACGCCGATGACGACGGCGGGCCGCCCCTCGAGGAGATCACCGAGCGGATCGAGCGAACAGAGCCGGGGACGATCGCCGAGGAGATCGTGACGCTCCGCGAGGAGCTCGCGGGGCTGAATACCGAACGGGACGACCTCGAAGAGCGACTCAAGCGAAAGCAGGCGGAGTTCCAGAACTACAAGAAACGACAGGAAAAACAGCGCGAAAGGGAGCGCGCCCGCGCGACCGAAGCGCTCGTCGAGGAACTGCTCGAGGTTCGGGACAACCTCCAGCGCGCCCTCGAACAGGACGAAAACGCCGACATCCGCGAGGGTGTCGAGGCGACCTTCCGACAGCTCGATGAGATACTCGACGGGGAAGGAGTCGAGCCCGTCGAGCCCGAGCCCGGCACGTCGACCGATCCGACGCGGCACGAAGTCCTCCTCGGCGTCGAGAGCGACCACCCCGAAGGGACTGTCGCCGAGGTTCACCGTCCCGGCTACGAGATGGCCGGGAAGGTTCTCCGTCCCGCCCAGGTGACGGTCTCGCAGGGGCCGTCCGATGACGAGGGAGATGCGAGCGACGAGGCCCCGGACTCCGACCGAAACGGAACACAGGACGAGTAAGCTACCCCGGGGACGGCTCTCGGGGCAATCGGCCTGTCCCGCCTCCAGAACTACCGTTTTCCAGACTGTTCCAGAAACCCCAGAGCGGACGTAGCCATGGCTGACCGGCTGATTAGTTTCAGATGTTCCGAGCACCGGCCAACTGGTTTCACATAATTGGATAGATTTACTATCAAACTATATACGCGTAGCAAAATATAGGTTCCTGGCGAAGAACTACAACACTATGTCCGGAAAAGATCCAGAAGTTCCTAGTCATCCACTCGACCCGCTGTCGCCGGAGGAAGTCGGAACTGCCTACAGTATTCTGACCAGCCAAGAGGACATCGGCGAAGACAGCCTCTGTATCAAAGTAGAACTCAAAGAGCCCCTGAAAGACACGCTGCAGGCGTATGAAAACGGCGGCGATATACCGGAGCGGCGTGCCCGGATCGTGGTACGAAACAGCGCCGACCGAAAGACGATCGAAGCGATCGTTTCGCTCGATCGCGAAGCCGTCACCGAATTCGAACACGTAGAAGGTGCACAACCTTCGCTCGCTATCGAGGAGTTTCTCGCCTGTGAAGAGACTGTGAAGGCGAACACCGAATGGCGCGAAGCGCTTCGCGAGCGCGGCGTCGAGAACCCGGATCGCGCGATGGTTGACCCGTGGTCTGCCGGGCACGAATTCATCCCTGAAGACATCGACCGCTCGAAGCGACTCGCACACGGACTCACCTTCCTCCGACCGGACGAAGAAAGCGGGGACGAGGGATACGCAACGCCGGTCACGGGTCTCCACACGTTCGTCGATCTCGACCGGATGAAGGTATTGAAAGTGGTCGATTACGGTCCGCCGGACGAAGACGAACCGTTTCCACCCGAGACGATGCAGTACCGCGAGGACGACGTCGAGTTCCGTGACATGACCGCATACAACGTCGATCAGCCACAGGGTCCGTCCTGGACCGTCGACGGCCACAAGCTCGAATGGCAGGGATGGCATATGCGCGTCGGCTGGACACAACGGGAGGGGTTGGTGCTGTACGAGATCGGCTACGAGGACGACGGCGAGGTTCGAACGATCATGGATCGGGCCTCCTGTGCCGAAATGGCGGTCCCCTACGGCAGCCAGAACCGAAATGATCGATTCAAGAACGCACTGGACGTCGGCGAGTACAACATCGGCCGCCTTGCCAAGTCCCTGACGAATGGGTGCGATTGCCTCGGACATATGCACTACTGGGACGCCGTGATGAACACCGCCGAAGGAGAGCCAAACGTCTTAGAAAACGCCATCTGTCTCCACGAAGAGGACAACGGCACCCTGTGGGAACGAAGCGACTGGCGAACCGGAAACGCCGAGGTTCGCCGCCGTCGTCGACTCGTCGTCTCTTTTGTCGCCGCCGTGGGTAATTACGATTACATCTTCAATTGGTACTTTTATCAGGACGCCTCGATGGAGATCGAGGTTCGTCTGACGGGGATCAACAGCGTTTCGGCCGTCGCCCCCGGTGAAGACCCGCAGGGATACGGTGAACTCCTGGCGCCGCAGCTCAACGGACCGATCCACCAGCATTTCTTCAATTTCAGACTCGATATGAACGTCGATGACGGGCCGAACACGTTGTATCGTGTCGAAAACCAACCAGTTTCGACGGGACCGGGCGAGCCCGACCCCATGGGTAAGGCGGACGACCGGACGCACAACCCTGGCAGACAGGCGTTCTATGCCAAACGGACGAAACTGGAAAGCGAACAGGATGCACAGGACCTCATCGATCCGCTTAACGGCCGTTACTGGCAAATCACAAACCCAGCGGAGACCAATCGTTTAGGCAAGCCCGCGGGATACCGTCTCATGCCAGGCAACAACGTCAAGGCTGCGGTTCAACCCGACTCGTCGGTCATGAAACGATCGGGATTCATCAAAAACCATCTATGGGCGACACCCTACCACCCCGATGAGCAGTTCCCGGCCGGGAAATATCCGAACCAGCATCCCGGTGGTGCTGGCCTTCCGGACTGGACGGAGGCCGACCGCAGCATCGAAAAAGAGGACCTCGTGCTATGGTACACGCTCGGGGTAAACCACATTACCCGTCCGGAAGACTGGCCGATTCTTCCGGTGCAGGTGTATAGCGTCAAACTGCAGCCAGTGAATTTCTTTGAGGACAGCCCGGCCATTGACGTCCCGCCACAACACGCCATCGACGATCAGGACGTCCCCAGTGACGGCCACTGTGAGGCTGACAGCGACGACTGATACACAACCACTGATTCGGATCGTTACAGCCCGTCGAACCGAACGGTGATGATTTCCGAACCACCGGGGGCGAAGCGTTCTCTCCGTTGTCTCGTGCAATGTGAGCGTGTTTGCAACGACTGATAGCGGTTCTGTTTATATTCCCCGGTCTCAGAAACGACGCGAACACGAAACCGCAGGAGGGAGCCGACCTTCTTGAGACGCGCTCTCGGCGCGTCTAGCAACTTTTAACCGATTCAATCCGGTACGTACGGACAACATGGCGAGCAACAAGATTCTCGGTATCGATCTCGGTACCACCAACTCCGCTTTTGCGGTGATGGAAGGTGGCGATCCCGAGATCATCGTCAACAGCGAGGGCGAACGGACGACGCCGTCGATCGTCGCCTTCAGCGACGACGAACGACTGGTCGGCAAACCAGCGAAGAACCAGGCCGTCCAGAACCCCGACAACACGATCCAGTCGATCAAACGCCACATGGGCGAGGACGACTACACCGTCGAGATCGACGACGACGAATACACGCCGGAGCAGATCTCGGCGATGATCCTCCAGAAAATCAAACGCGACGCCGAGGAATACCTCGGTGACGAGGTCGAGAAGGCGGTCATCACGGTCCCCGCCTACTTCAACGACCGACAGCGTCAGGCGACGAAGGACGCCGGCGAGATCGCCGGCTTCGAGGTCGAACGCATCGTCAACGAGCCGACGGCGGCCGCGATGGCGTACGGGCTTGACGACGAATCGGACCAGACGGTGCTCGTCTACGACCTCGGTGGCGGCACCTTCGACGTCTCGATACTCGATCTCGGCGGCGGCGTCTACGAGGTCGTCGCGACCAACGGCGACAACGACCTCGGCGGCGACGACTGGGACGAGGCGATCATCGATTACTTGGCCGACTCCTTCGAAGCGGAACACGGGATCGACCTCCGCGACGACCGGCAGGCGCTCCAGCGACTCACTGAGGCCGCCGAGGAAGCGAAGATCGAACTCTCCTCGCGGAAGGAGGCCTCGATCAACCTCCCGTTCATCGCTGCGACCGACGAGGGGCCGCTTAACCTCGAAGAAAAGATCTCTCGGGCGAAATTCGAGTCCCTCACGTCGGATCTGATCGAACGGACTGTCGACCCGACCGAGCAGGCGCTTTCCGACGCCGGCTACTCGAAAGGTGACATCGACGAGGTCATCCTCGTGGGTGGCTCGACGCGGATGCCGCAGGTCCAAGAGAAAGTCGAGGAACTCACCGGCCAAGAGCCGAAAAAGAACGTCAATCCGGACGAAGCCGTCGCGCTGGGCGCGGCGATCCAAGGTGGCGTGCTCGCGGGCGACGTCGACGATATCGTCCTGCTCGACGTGACGCCGCTCAGCCTCGGTATCGAAGTCAAGGGCGGCCTCTTCGAGCGACTCATCGACAAGAACACCACGATCCCGACGGAGGCCTCGAAGGTCTTTACCACTGCGGCCGCAAACCAGACCTCGGTCAACATCCGGGTCTTCCAGGGCGAACGCGAGATCGCCGAGGAGAACGAACTGCTCGGCGCGTTCCAGTTGACCGGTATCCCGCCGGCCCCCGCCGGAACGCCCCAGATCGAAGTCACCTTCGACATCGACGAAAACGGCATCGTCAACGTCTCCGCGGAGGATCAGGGCTCGGGCAACAGCGAGGACATCACCATCGAGGGCGGCGTCGGCCTCTCGGACGAGGAGATCGAGCAGATGCAGCAGGAAGCCGAAGAGCACGCCGAGGAAGACGAGAAACGCCGCGAACGGATCGAGGCTCGCAACGAGGCCGAGTCGACGATCCAGCGCGCCGAGACGCTCCTCGAAGAGAACGAGGAAGCCGTCGACGAAGAGCTCAGAAGCGACATCGAGGCCGCGATGGACGACCTCCGTGAGGTCGTCGAAGACGAGGAAGCGACGACCGAGGAACTCACCGAGGCGACCGAGGACCTCGCCGAGGAACTCCAAGAGATCGGCAAACAAATGTACCAAGAGCAGGCCGCAGGTGCCGAAGGCGCCGGTGCCGGAGCGGGCGCCGGCGGCATGGGCGGCATGGGTGGTGCCGGTCCCGGCGGTATGGGCGGTGCTGGCCCCGGCGGCATGGGCGGTGCCGGGCCTGGCGGTCAGGCCGGTGCCGGTCAGGCCGGCGACGAGGAGTTCGTTGACGCCGACTTCGAGGACGTCGACGACGAAGAAGACGACGAGGAGTAACCGCGGTTAGTTTTCGTCTTCGGCCCCGGTTTCATCGCTTTTGAACCGATCCCACAGCCACAACAGCAGCAGGAACGGCGCGATCGGGAGCAAAAGCAGCATGGCTCCGAGCCCGATGCCCACATCGAGTATCCGGTTCCCGATCGAGGGCCCCGACGGGGGGAGGTTCTCCGACATGACCGGGGGTAGACGGGTCGGTTATATAACGATGATGCCCACTGTCAGCCACCGGGACAGCCGAACCGCTATCGTCGAACGACCAGCACCGACAGATCGGAAAACGACGTGTCCGCCCTCGAATCGACGTCCGCAGCCAGCTCCGACAGCGACGTCCGTGTAATCGTCTCGTCGTCGTGAGTCAGCCGCTCACACACCAGCGCCGAGCAGTCCGGCGCGCCGGCTTCGAGCAGCCGGTGGGCGATCCGTTCGGGCATCCAATCGAACGGTCGCGGGAGGACGAGCAGATTCCGGTCGCCGACGTCGCGTTCGAGTCGTTCGAGGTCGGCCTCGATCGGCCCGCTCTTGTGCAGCGTGACGAACGTCGTTTCTTCCATCGGCGTCCGGGCCCGCGAGGCGGCGATCTGCAGCGACGAGATACCGGGAATCACCGATACGGGGCGGTCGATGGCTGACTCGACCTTGCCGACGAACTGATAACCAGAGTGGTTCGGATCGCCCATCAGGACAGCCGTTCCGCTCGCGCCGCCATCGATCCGGTCTGCGAACTCGGCGAGAACTTCTGGTTCGTCCTGATACCCACAGGTCAACACCTCGCCTTCGATTTCCGCCTCGACGAACTCGACGACTGTTTCGAAGCCGACAACGACGTCGGCCTCACGGATCGCCCGCGCCCCGCGACGGGTCAGATATTCAGGGTTTCCGGGGCCGATTCCGACGGCGTAAACTGGATTCGACGCGTCCCCCGTCTCGGGCGCATCGGCGGCGAACGCTCCCGGATCGTCCGGGAACTCGATTTCCTCTGTCATCCCTCTAGCTCCAGTTCGCCGCTCCGAACGTCGCTTGCGACGTGGACCAGTTCGTTCGTCAACCCGGCGGCGAGCCCGCTACCGCCGCGTCGACCGACGTTCGTGACTGCCGGGACACCGTGTTCGGCGCAGACTGCTCGGATCCGCTTTCGACTCTCGGCAGCCTTGACGAAGCCGACCGGCGTGGCGACGACGACGGCCGGGCGGGTGCCCTGTTCGATGCAGTCCGCAAGCGCGAGGGCGGCCGTCGGAGCGTTCCCGATCGTCGCGATCGCGCCGTCGTAGACACCTTCCCTGTCCAGTTCGAGCACTGAGGCCGCCGTCCGGGTCATCCCCGTCTCTTCGGCCAACTCGGCCCCGTTGCCGATCGCCTTCCGGACCGGACAGTCGTGGCCGCGGCCGGTGATCCCGGCTTTGACCATCGTGATATCGGTGACGATCGGCCGCTCGTCGAGGACGGCTTGAGCGCCCGCGCACACCGGATCCTCTTCGTCGCTTCCGGTAAACCGCATCAGGTACTGGAACTCCTCGTCGCCGGTGGCGTGGACCGACTTCGCTCTGATCCGATCGGCGAGCGTCTCCTGAGGGACGAGTTCGTGGACCCGATCCATGCTCGTCTCGGCGATCTCCATCGCGTCGGCGGTCGTCGCACCGAGATCGGCGTAGGAGTCGAACGCTTCGTCAGTCATCGCTCGTCACCTCCCCGATCGCGTCGGGGTCGGACGCCCGCTCCTCGAGGTCGCCGTCGACGCGGAGGTTGAGATCCCGCAACCGCTCTTCAGTCTCGCTGTCGGCGTCCCACAGTCCGCGATCGATCGCCTCGAGTAGGGTATCGGTAATCGACTCCAGCGCCCAGGGGTTCACGTCACGCATCCATTCTTGGCGCTCGTCGTCGAAGGCGTAGCGCTCGGCCACGTCGGCCCAGAGCGTATCGCTGACGACGCCGGTCGTCGCGTCCCACCCGAGCGTCACGTCGACGGTCTGAGAGAGGTCGCCCGCACCCTTGTAGCCGTGTTCCTCCATCGAGTCGAGCCACGCGGGATTGAGGACTCGCGAACGCATCGCTTTTCGGACCTTCTCCTCGTTCGTGTACACCGAGACGTTGTCCGGGTCCGAGGAATCGCCGACGTAGGAGGCGGGCTCCTCGCCCGACACCTCGGCGACGGCAGTAATGAAGCCGCCGTGGAAGGCGTACCAATCGGAGGAGTCGAACTCGTCTTGCTCCATCGTGTCCTCGATCTTGACGGTCGCCTCGACGCCGTCGAGTCGTCGCCGGAAGGCGTCGTGATCCTCCGAGACGCGGCCCCGCGATCCAAGCGCGTAGCCGCCCCACTGGACGTACACCTCTGCGAGGTCGGAGCGATCCTCCCAGTTCCCCTCGTCGACGGCCTTGTTCGTGCCGGCCCCGTAGCCGCCGGGGCGGGTCGTGAAGACCCGGGGCATGGCAGCGTCGCGCGCCTCTTCGGCGTCCATCCCTTCAGTTTCCAGCGCCTCGGCTTCCTCCTCGACGTGTTTTTTGACGTAGTTCATCTCGTGGGGTTCGTCGAGGTCGACGACCGCCTCGACCGCGTCGTGGATGACGCCTGCGGCCTGTGGGAACGCGTCCCGGAAGAGCCCGGAAACCCGAGTCGTCGCGTCGATTCGCGGACGGCCGAGCTCATCGAGCCCGATCGGTTCGACGTCGTCGATCCGGCCGGCATCGGTCCAGACCGGCCGGACGCCCATCGCTGCGAGCACCTGGGCGATCGTCTCGCCGCGTGTCCGAACCGTCGGCGTTCCCCAGGCGACGACGCCGATCTCCTCGGGGTACTCGTCGTGTTCGTCGTGGTGGCGGTCGAGCGTTCCCGCGGCGATTTCCTTGCCGACCTCCCACGCCGATTTCGCGGGCACCTTCCGCGGATCGAGCGTGTAGAAGTTCCGCCCCGTCGGCAGCAGGTCGACGCCGCCCCGGGTCGGTGCACCACTGCCGCCAGGCGGGACGTACTCGCCGTTCAGGGCGTCGGCCGTCTGTGAAACCTCGGCTTCCGCGCCGGCGACCCGGGGGGCGACCTCCTCACAGATGTACGCGAGTGCCTGGCGCAGGTCGTCGTGGGCCCCGCCCTTCACGCGGGCGTCACCCAGCGCGTCGATGTCGACGACCATGAGATTCATCGTCGTCTCGTCGTCGGGGCCGGCGTCGGGTTCGGCCTCTGGCACGTCGAAGTCGTGTTCGGCGAGCGTCTCGACCAACTCGACGCTCAGTTCGTGAACCTCGTCGGCGGCCTGTGCGTAGGTCATCCCCAGCGTCTCGTCGTACTCGCCGGGGGAATCGAGCATTCGATCGTAATCGACGCCGAGGACGCCCGCGACCGATTCCCGGAGCGACGCCGCGCCGGGGTTTTCCAGCCGCGTCAGCGCGACGAGATACTCGACGAGCCGATCGCCGGCCGGCGGTTCGCCCATCGTGTGTAGCCCCATCCGGATCTGGGTCGTCTTGACGTCCGTTAGGTAGGCGTGAACGCGCTCTATCAGCTCGTCGAACGCCACGTCATCCCCCTCGACTGTCCCTTCGGCGAGCGTCGTGCCGGCCGCCTCGGGTCCCCTAACGTCGGCCGCCTCGTCGATCTCGCCCTCGACACCCAACTCGACGGCGAGATCCAGTTCGTCGATCGTCTCCCGAACGAGTCGTTCGACCGTCTCGCCGGCCTCGCTGCCGGCCTCGCGGTACTGATCGGCGAGTTCCTCCAGTTCGGCGAGGTCGTCGTAGGTCCCGGCGTTCGCCATCGGCGGCGTCAGGTAATCGACGACGGCGGCGTACGAGCGTCGTTTGGCCTGCGTGCCCTCGCCGGGGTTGTTGATGATGTAGGGGTAGACGTTCGGCAGGTCGGCAACGAGAGCGTCCGGCGCGCTTTCACCGTCCAGGCCGACCGTCTTGCCCGGCAGCCACTCCAGCGAGCCGTGAGTTCCGAGGTGGACGACGGCGTCGGCCGCGAACTCGTTTCGGAGCCACGAGTAAAACGCGTAATAGTCGTGCGGTGGCTGGAGGTCCGAGTCGTGATACACTTTTTCCGGATCCATCCCGAACCCGCGCGGCGGCTGAACCGTCACGAGGACGTTCCCGAATTCGACGCCCGGAATCGCAAAGGGGCGTTCCGGCGGTTCGCCCCACTCCTCGGTAACGTTCTCGCGGAACCCGCTGTCGGCGTCGTTCCACCATGCCTCGTACTGTCCGGGAGAGACGACATCGACCGAGAACTCCCGGACGTCTTCGGGGGCGACCCACCGGTCGTCGAGCGTCAACTGCGAGGTGAGCGTCTCGATGAGGTCCTGTCCCGAATCCGGAAATCGACCACCCACATCGTAGTCACGCGACCGCAACTCTTCGAGCAGATTCACCGTCGACTCCGGCGAATCGAGCCCGAAGGCGGTGCCGATCCCGTCGTCGCTCGGCGGGTAGTTGTGCAGAACGACCGCCACGTTCTTCCCTTCGTTCGGGGTGTGCCGGAGTTCGGCCCAGTTGACCGCGAGCGAGGCGGCGTGATCGATCCGGTCTCCGATCGGGAAGTGCTGTTTCGGCGCGCTGCCGATCCCGGCGTCGTCGTCCGTCCGCTCCTTCCCGGAGATCGGGTGGGTGATGACGTTGCCGTCGAACTCCGGGAGTGCGACCGAGAGCGCGAGCTCGAACCCCATCACGCCCGTGTCGCTCGATGCGTATCGCGACCGCGAGCGCATCGTCGTCACGGTCTGGATGACCGGCACGCCGAGCCGTTTCAAAAACACCTCCTCAGCGTCGCTGCCTTCGTCGTTTGCCTCCCGACCGCGCTCGGCCATCGACAGCGAGAACATGAACGACGAACAGACCGCATCGACGAGCGACTCCCCGGAGTCGTCGGTTAGCCAGTTGTCGACGACCCACTCCGCATCCTGCTGTTCGTCGCTGTCGGTGACGGGGTTACAGAACACTGGGAGCGCGTTCGCGCCCTCACGCTCGATCGCTCTGACCAGTGCGTCGACGTAGCGAGTGTTCTCGTGTGTCCAGTGCGATTCGTAGAACCAGACCGCCACGGTCGGTCGGTCCTCCTCCAGCGTTGCGTAGAGCTCCTCGACGGACGCGCCGGGATAGTCGGGGTGATAGACGCCTTCGGTCGGCAGTGAAACGGGGTCGTCGTACGCCACCTCCTCGACAGTAAAGCGGTCGGTCAGATACCGGACGGCGTTGGCCAAGTTCGCGCTGCCGCCTTTTTCGAGGTACTCGGAGATGGTCTCTCTGACGCTGCTCGGAACCGTCGTGTCCTCGACGGCGAAGGCGTCGCCGGTCGCCTTGACGACGAGGGGAACGCCGGCCTCGTAGCAGCGATCGAGCACTCGATCGTAGCCCGGCATGCTGTCTTTCCCCCCGTGGAGCCACAGGACGGCGACGTCGCAAGCAGTCAGTTCCTCACAGAACGTCTCGACGTCGTCGGGTTCGTCGAGATCGCTCTCGGAGCGAACGACGAGGTCCGTTTCGACCTCGCCAGCGGCGCGCTGTAACGCGCCGAGTTCGTTTTCGGTCGCGGTGTAGAGTCCGATCCGTGGCATAATGTTAATAAACTCCAGTTGTGCTAATACAACTGTGTTTGATCCTGCCCCCGTGAAAAGCGTTTCCACGCCGTTCGGCGCGGTCGTGGGTCAAGACCGGCTCAAGGAGGCGCTCTTGACCGTCGTAACCGACGACGGCCTCGACGGGCTGCTCGTCACCGGGGAGAAGGGAACGGCCAAATCGACGCTCGTCCGGGGCCTGGCCGACCTCCTGCCCGATCAGCGGGTCATCGCGGACTGTCCGTACGCCTGCCCGCCCGACGACTGGAGCCGCCAGTGTGAGTCGTGCCGCGAGCGCGCGAGCTATCCCGTCGAGACGCGTTCGGTCCCGCTCGTCACGCTTCCAATGGGGGCGAGCCGGGACCGCGTCGTCGGGACGCTCTCGGTTTCGGACGCGCTGGACGGCGAGGCTTCCTTCGATCCCGGGCTGCTCGCCAGGGCCAATCGTGGGCTCCTGTACGTCGACGAAGTGAACCTGCTGGACGACCATCTCGTCGACGTGCTGCTCGACGCCGCCGCAT